>OBWK01000674.1_pt1 | contig 14189 bp, 13 predicted proteins | sample 1495251 | NCBI WGS metagenome assembly OBWK01 (sample SAMEA2580065, study PRJEB22360) | human gut metagenome | biome: human gut; feature: human-associated habitat; material: faeces | place: Denmark | collected 2008/2010 | reverse complement strand
ATGCAATTGTAAGTGTAAATTCAACTAGATTGTTGTGTAAGAGTCTTTTCTACTTAGCTACTTTGAAAGTGGAATTTAACTTTTCACTTCAGCTACGATAAAGTACGGCTTCTGATATTTGCACTCTGATGAAAAACAGCGTACAATAATTCTCGTAGTGAGGTGGAATATGCACGTAGAGGAAGTACCGGAATTTTTAAATATAGCGAAGGAGCTGCTGGGGGATGCCAGGGTATGGGATATGCAGAAGTATATACAGCACGGATCAATCAGCTGTCTGGAGCACAGCTTCGTCGTATCCTATTACAGCTTTACACTGGTCAGAAAGCTGCGGATGTCCTGTGATGAACGCTCTTTGGTGCGGGGCGCGCTGCTGCATGACTATTTTCTATATGACTGGCATGAGGCAGAGGATTGGCACAGACTGCATGGCTTTCGCCACCCTTTTTTTGCGAATCGCAATGCATTGCGCGATTTTCAAATCAGCGAACGGGAGCAGGAGATCATCCGCAAGCATATGTGGCCGTTAACCGTCATACCACCTATGTGCAGGGAAGCATGGGTGGTAAACGCAGTGGATACAGCATCCGGCATTGTTGAGGTGCTCGCAGAATATCGGATATTTAAAAGACTGCGCCGCAGATGGCTGGAGAGTAAGCTGGAGCTATTGAAGCAGGTAAAGGAGAACTTATGATAAAAATTGTTGCAGTAGGAAAAATAAAGGAGAAGGCACTGCGTACACAGATTGAAGAGTACGAAAAAAGGCTGCGGCCGTTTACAAAGCTGGAAATCATCGAAGTAAATGATGAAGTGGCACCGCAGAGCAACAGCGATTCACAGAACAATCAGGTTAAGGAAAAGGAAGGAGAACGCATTCTTGCCAAAATAAAAGAGCAGGAATATGTAATCCTTCTCGATTTATGGGGAGAAATGGTGGATAGTGAGCGGTTTTCCAAAAAGCTTGATCAGCTACAGACCTATCAGACCAGTAACCTTACATTCGTTATCGCAGGCTCTCTGGGACCGGGCAAAAATGTCTATGATCGCTGTAACTGGAAATGGAAGCTGAGTGATCTGACCTTTACCCATCAGATGACAAGAGTGCTCGTACTGGAACAGATTTATCGTGCCTTTATGATACAGAACAACAATCCATATCATAAATAGTGTACAAAGATCATACCTGCGCCATCCTTTTCAAAGATGAATACAAAGCAGGAGCATCCGCAGAGGTTCAGAACAGCTTCTGCTTTCTTTATGAAAATACATGGCTGATATTGAAATAAATGTGGTTGAATCTGATTGAAAAAGAATATATGTGAATAAATGGTAGGGATGAAAGCTTTCTTCGGTATTTAAGGATTTTTTAAGAAAGACTGCGGTATTCTTAGCTTGTAGAAAGGGTGTGACGGCAATGCTGAAACGAATGTTGAAAAAAGATTTAATGCATAGAAAGAGTGTCAATCTGATTCTGTTTCTGTTTATTACCATTGCGACGGTATTTCTTGCAAGCAGTGTAAATAATATTCTTGTTGTAAGCTCCTCTGTGGATTACTACATGGATTATGCAAATATACCGGATGTGAATCTGGTGGCAGTAAATTCCGGGGAAAAAGAGAAGATCATGAAATGGATAGAAACCGAGGCTCCGGGTGTGAAGGATTACGGTTATCAGGAAATGCTCTCTGTGGAACAGAAAAATTTGCACAGGGAGAATGGAAAGAAGTTTAACGCGGAAGGACTCAGCCTTTTCCTGTCCGAGGAAAGCAGTGACTATTGCAAGGGCTTTGATCCGAATGGGGGAGCTCTTCATCTGCAGGATGATGAGATTGGCATGCCTGCGTTTCTGATGGATAAAAACGATTTGAAGGTCGGCGATAAGGTGCGTATAAGCCTGAATGGAAGAGATAAGACCTTTACTCTGAAAACCGTGGTAAAGGATGCGGCGTTCGGAAATGATATGGTTGGCATGTCAAGAATCTTTATGAATTCGGATATGTATAGAGAATTTAAAAAAGCGGGCAGTGAACAGACGTATGCGTTATACTTCATCAATGTAAGCTCCATTTCCGAATTTACGGAAGCACAGAATCTGCAAAGCTTTCCATCCGTTTTGAATACGGTGTCACGCAGTATGTATTCCATGATTTATTCCTTTGATCTGATTCTTGCGGCTCTGTTAATTCTTGTAGGCATCTGCATGATTCTGATTGCTCTGCTGGTTCTTCGCTTTACCCTGCTGTTCACAATGGAAGAGGAGTATCGCGAAATCGGCATCATGAAGGCGATCGGCCTGAGGGATAAGGCAATACGGCGCCTGTATCTTGTGAAATATACATTTCTTGTCAGCAGCGGAGCTTTCCTCGGTCTGTTGATCAGCGTACCGATCAGTCGTATCATGGTGGCGGGAGTCAGTGTGAATATGATTATGGAGGACAGCGGTGTTAACTTCTTTGTAAATATTCTCTGTACCCTGCTGATCATCTTTCTGGTCATGCTGTTCTGTATGAACTGTACACGAAAGCTGAGCCGCATTACTGCGATATCCGCCATTCGGGGCGGACACAGCGGAGAGAGCTTTGCGAAAGCGTCGGCCTTGTATTTGTTCAAACAGAAATATCTGCGTGTTCCCGCATATCTGGGTATCAATGACATGCTGACGCATCTGAAACGCTATGCCCTGCTGCTGGTTACCTTCTGTATCAGCTTTGTTCTGATCACAATTCCACTGAATACCATCAATACCATGCAGAGCAGTGAAATGGCATCCAAATTCACCGTGAATACGGACAGTGCTGTATATATAAAGAAAATTGAAGGGAAACAGGATTCCGCATACAGAAACTCCGCGCAGCTGAAAAAGGGAATGCAGCGTGTGGAGCGGGAAATGAAGGAAAAGGGCTATGATGCTGAGCTGACGGCCTCCTCCATTTACTTCCTGCCGTTTCATGCTCCCGGAAAAAAGGGCAATACGAAAATCATGTCCCTGCAAATACAGGGGCGCAATACGGAATATCTGGATTATCTGGAAGGCAGTGCTCCTGTGCTGGAAAACGAAATTGCCTTCTCCCGCCTCATTCTGGAGGATAACAACTGGCATATCGGAGATCGTATAGAGGCCGATCTGAACGGTGAAACCTACAAGTTTATCATTACAGGAAGCTACGCCGATTATATGCAGCTGGGAAGCAGTGCCCGTCTGAATGCAAAGCTTGATCTAAGTAAGGTGGACATGTTTGAGTATTGGAATGTCAATGTTGATATGAAGACAGATAAGAGTCAAACGGAGCTGAAGGATACCCTGCAAAAGCAGTTTCCTGATTATGAATGGTATACGGCTCAGGAAATTGTCGATCGCAATATCGGCGGTATTCAGGAATCTCTGAGTGAGCTTCTGATTCCGATGACTGCTATGCTCTGTGCTGTTATTATGCTGATTACACTCTTGATGGAAATGCTGTTCATCGTACGTGAAAAGGGAGAAATCGCTATGATGAAGAGTATTGGATTCCGTAACAGCAGTATTCGCAGCTGGCAGGTGATTCGGATGATTCTGGTTGCCCTGGTATCCATGCTTGCGGCAGTTCCATTGTCCATGCTCAGTAACCGCTTCATGTTGGAGCCGATCTTCGCCATCATGGGTGCGGATGTGCATATCCAGATAGATCCGGTACAGGTTTACCTGATATATCCGGGTGTACTGCTGCTGGGAATCATCTGTGCAACGATATTTGCTACCGGTCAAATCAAGCGTATCCATATACGTGAAATGAACAATATGGAATAAGGAGGAAGCTATTATGAGTGGAATAACAGTAAGCAATCTGTGTAAGACATATATCGTAAATAAACGACAGAACAACGTATTGAGAAATGTCAATCTGACATTGGAAGAAAAGGAAATGATCGCCGTCATGGGACCATCCGGCTCCGGTAAGACAACCCTGCTGTATACCATCAGCGGGATGGACAGTGCGACAGCCGGAAGTGTGAAATTCTTTGAGCGTGAGCTTACGGATATGAGCCGCAATGAGATCAGCGATCTGCGCCTGGAGGAAATGGGATTTGTCTTCCAGCAGATGTATATGCTGAAAAACCTGTCCGTTTATGATAATATTATTTTACCGGCCTATCAGTCTGTAAAGGGAAGAACGAAGCAGGGAAGAAAAGAAATCAATGCCTATGCCGCAAAGCTCATGCAGAAGCTTGGCATCAGTGAAATTGCGGATAACGATGTGAATGAGGTATCCGGAGGACAGCTGCAGCGTGCCTGTATCTGCCGCAGCCTGATCAATCATCCGCGTATTCTGTTTGCGGATGAGCCGACAGGTGCCCTGAATAAGCAGAGCTCTCATGAGGTGATGGAGGAGCTGAACCGTATTCATAAGGAAGGGACAAGCATACTGCTGGTAACCCACGATATGAAGGTAGCCTCACGCTGTGACCGTGTGCTGTATATCGAGGACGGAAATATCCGGGACGAAATGCAGCTTGGCGCATGGGAAGACTGTACGGATATCCGCAAGCGGGAGCGCAGATTAAATGAATGGCTGATAACGTTAGGATGGTAATTGCCTATGATAGATATATTACTTGTAGAGGATCACCGTGAGCTTGCCCAGCTGATCGTAAGCTTTTTAAAGCGGGATGGATTTCAGGTGCATCATGTGGAGAACGGGGAGGCTGCGCTTTCCTATCTTGCACAGACAGAGGTACCTCTGCTGAGATAATACGCAATTAAAAGGAATTGGCAGCGGTTATAAAAGCTTTTTATGAAAGAAAAAGTATGCATCTCAGCATACTTTACTCTGTGGTTTACTCTGTGGTTTATTATGTGGTTTACTCTTCAGTCTGTAAAGGGAAGAACGAAGCAGGGAAGAAAAGAAATCAATGCCTATGCCGCAAAGCTCATGCAGAAGCTTGGCATCAGTGAAATTGCGGATAACGATGTGAATGAGGTATCCGGAGGACAGCTGCAGCGTGCCTGTATCTGCCGCAGCCTGATCAATCATCCGCGTATTCTGTTTGCGGATGAGCCGACAGGTGCCCTGAATAAGCAGAGCTCTCATGAGGTGATGGAGGAGCTGAACCGTATTCATAAGGAAGGGACAAGCATACTGCTGGTAACCCACGATATGAAGGTAGCCTCACGCTGTGACCGTGTGCTGTATATCGAGGACGGAAATATCCGGGACGAAATGCAGCTTGGCGCATGGGAAGACTGTACGGATATCCGCAAGCGGGAGCGCAGATTAAATGAATGGCTGATAACGTTAGGATGGTAATTGCCTATGATAGATATATTACTTGTAGAGGATCACCGTGAGCTTGCCCAGCTGATCGTAAGCTTTTTAAAGCGGGATGGATTTCAGGTGCATCATGTGGAGAGCGGGGAGGCTGCGCTTTCCTATCTTGCACAGACAGAGGTACGTTTGCTGCTGCTTGATATCATGCTGCCCCATATGGATGGCTTTACGGTATGCAAAAAAGTGCGGGAGCATAAAGCGGTTCCGATACTGATAATGAGTGCGCGAAAGGATCGAAATGATCAGCTGAACGGCTATGAGCTGGGGGCGGATGATTATATCGAAAAGCCTGTGGATCCGCAAATACTTGCCGCCAAAATACGTGCTGTTTTACAGCGTACATCCGATTTGCATCGCAAGGAAACCATATCCTGCTGCGGTGTGGTCATTGAGCGTGCACAGCACAGAGCCTTTTTGGATGGAAGTCTTATGGAGCTGAACGCGAAGGAATTCGAGCTGTTGACACTGCTGGTATCCAACGCCGGGAAGACCTTGCGCAAGGAATATATTTTCGCAAGCATATGGGGCATGGACAGCTTCAGTGAACAGCAGACACTGACCGTTCATATCAAAATGCTGCGTGACAAAATAGAGAAGAATCCAAAACAGCCGCAGCGGATTAAAACAGTCTGGGGCGTGGGGTATCGCTTTGAAGAAGTATAATATCCTGATCCTTTCCTGTTTCTTGCTGTATCTGGGCATTGCAGCTTTTCTCGGGTGGAGTATTCTGCAGATGGAGGAAACCATGGACCATGCATATCGTGTGGAAATCAATCGTATCCTGCAGCAGGTGGAAAAGGGTACGAAGGCTGAGGATATCGCACGGAACAGCTATCCGCATATCGAAAAGCTGCAATGGCTGTCCGCAGAGGAAGGAAGCAGAGAAACAGCCTCTGCCTTTTTCCAGGAGGGAAATAATCTGGAGATGCATGTGGCACCCGTCTACAGAAAGCAAAAGCTGACAGGATATCTGCGCTTTGATTATCATCGCTCGCTTGTGGATACCAACGGACTGATGCTGCGCACACAGCTGTCTCTCGCCGCTTTGTTCGCAATGCTGCTGGGTGTTCTTCTCTATCTGAGAAAGCACCTGTTAAAGCCCTTTGATCGAGTGCGTAAGCTTCCCGGTGAGCTTGCGAAGGGACATTGGAAGGGGATCGTGAAGGAGGAAAAAAGCAGATATGCACATGATTTCCTGCTTGGAATCGGACAGCTGAAGGATTCGCTGGATACTTCCAGAAGGCGGCAGCTGGAGCTGGAAAAGGAAAAGAAGAAGCTGCTGCTTTCTCTGTCACATGATATTAAGACACCGCTGAACACCATCCAGCTGTACGCGCGGGCTTTGGAGGAGCATCTGTATACGGATGAGGCACAAAATGTACACGCAGCTCATCAGATACAGGAAAAGGGGAAGGAAATTGAACATTATGTCGAAGAAATCATGAAGCAGTCCCGTCACGACATACTGGATATACAGGTCCAAAACAGTGAATTCTATTTGAAGGAGCTGATCGACAAGGCTGTTCACGCGTATAAAGAGCCATTGCGACTGCGGCGTATGGAGCTGGTGGTAAAGCCCTATGAAAACCTGCTGCTGAAGGGAGACCTGGAGCGCAGCTTTGAGGTCGTGGAAAACATTATGGAAAATGCCTTGAAATACGGAGATGGAAGAAGGATAGAAATATCGTGCTATGAAGAGGACTATTGTCAGCTGATTCGTATTTTTAACACTGGAAATACAGTGAGTGACACCGAATTTCATCATATATTTGAAAGCTTCTTTCGTGCCAGCAACAGCGAGGGGAAGCAGGGCAACGGTCTTGGACTTTACATATGCCGGGAAATCATGCGGCGTATGAATGCGGAAATTTTCGCCGAAAAGGAAGCGGATGGTATGGCCTTTCTACTCGTGTTCCCTTATTGAATACCAAACGGTGCAGCTGCCTGCAAATGCGGATACCGTGGATGCAATGCTTTGCTTGGAATACGTGAGGAGTGCATCCTTTTTCATGCTTTATAAAGCGAATAGGGAGAAAAAGCTGCTTTGCTTCATCATACAGTAAAAGAACGATCGCAGTCTCATAAAAAAAATAGGAACTCTCCTGATTTTTACATGAATACTGCAAAAGAGCTTGTCCTGCAAACAACACTGCTATAGAATATCAGAGAAAGAGTTACGTAAAAAAACAGGAAGGGATGTATTGTACGGTTATGCTTTCATAGTATGACTTGCAGGTAAAAAAAGGGCTGCCTGTGATTCAAAAGGGAAGGCAACTTGGAAAGCCAGAAAGGACAGAGAAATGCTGTTGAAAGAAGTTATGGAGAAAAGCGGTCTTAGCAGGAAGGCTGTACAGTATTATGAGGATCAGGGCTTTGTAAAGCCGGTAAAGCTGGAAAACGGCTACCGCGATTATGATGAAGACTGCCTGAAAACATTGCGAGATATTCATGCCATGCGGCAGATGGGACTGCATATAAAGGAAATACGTGCAATCCTTATAGAGGAAGAATATGCACCTCAGGTCTATGAACAGCTGATTCATGAGCTTGATATGCAGATGGTGCGCCTGCAAAGTCAGCGCACGGTACTACGAAAACGTATGCACCATGAGGAGGCAGAAATGGAATATACAAACGAAATGTGTCCATATGTATATATCCGAAAGCCCTCCCTATTGCTGGGAGTAATCCAGTGCATGCTGGGCGCTACCGGCTTTCTTCTGTTTCCCTGGCTACCGGGTACAACCAATCTGTGGCTGATTGCCCTTCTGCTTGTTTTCATTTTGCAGCTTATACAAAATATGTATTATGATACGAGAATTCACGGTCTGCAGTATATGGAAATCGGCTGGAAGCAGCTCGGGCTGACCGCTGTGCTTGCTTTTATCTGTGGTATCCTGACAGCGATTTCCTGCAAGGAAGCATATATGCAGCAATCTGGTGCTGTCTTTTGTATCACTGCTGTAACTGCCATCCTGCAGCTATGGAGCGGATTTCATCTGTATGGAAACTCGCAGGGAGAACACGGCTAGGCAAAACAGATATGGCTCTATTATCTCCAACGCATCACCATTTGCCCGCCCGCCAGGCAGTAGGCTTCTGTGAATGCAGACATTACATAGGGAAGCACATTCACCTGATTACACAGAGACGATGCAGCTGTAAGCAGACAGACGCTGTTCCTGTGAATGGTGAAAATATTTTCAGAATAAAAAATGTAAAATTTCAGAAAAAGTGTTGACAAGCAAAAAGAAGAGGTGTATCCTATAGGAAACCAAAGACAGAGAGATCAAGCAGAAAGATGCGCTTATAGAGAGCACGCGGATGGTGGAATCGCGGCAGAAATGCAGTTTTGTAAATGGACTCTGGAGGGCAAGGTGAACGGCGCAGCTCAGTATCCAAGACGTATGCCTACGTTACAGGGCTAGAAATGTGTCGGCATTTTGATGAGAGGATGGTTTCCAATAGATGGAACGATCAAATCAGGTGGTACCGCAGATGAACCTAACAGCATCTGTCCTGAAGTCAACAGACTTTTGGACGGGTGCTTTTTTATATAAGGGAGGTGGTCATTGTGTTACAGAGCACAGAGGAATGGCGATGGCATAAGGGTAAACAGACGTCATATAAACGAAGGAAACAAAACAACACAATGAAAGAGAGGACAACAGGTCATGAAAAAATTATGTAAGGCAGCAGCTGCATTTCTACTATGTGCAGGCGTATTAACAGGATGTGGAAGCAAGGAGGATACGAAAACTGAGAAAAAAATACCGGTGGTATCGGTAGCGCAGATTGTAGAGCATAAGTCACTGAATACGATTCGTGACAGCTTCAAGGCAGAGATGGAGGCACTGGGCTATAAGGATGGAGAAAATATCAAGCTGGACTTCAAGGATGCCGGCGGGCAGCAGAACACGCTGAATTCCATCATGTCGACATTTGCCGGGAACAAGAGTGATGTCATCGTGGCAATTGCAACACCGACAGCTATGGCGGCAGCGAAGTACAGCAAGGATATTCCGATCGTATTCTCCGCAGTCAGTGATCCGGTAGGGGCAGGTCTGATGGATGATCTGAAAAAACCGAACAACAACATCACAGGGACAAGCGATGAAATTCAGGTGGATCAGATACTCGATCTTGCATTGAAGGTAGACCCTAATCTGAAGACACTGGGCTTTATTTACAACAGCTCCGAAGCGAATTCCGTAAGCAATCTGGCAAAGGCAAAGGAATTCTGTAAAAAACACGATATCAAGCTGGTGGAGGGAAGCGGCGCAAACATCACGGAGATTCAGAGCGCAGTCAGTGTGCTTACCGATAAATGTGATGCGATCTTTGCACCAAACGATAACACGGTGGCAAGCTCTATGAGTGCTCTTGTGGAAACTGCAAACAAGAAGAAGGTTCCGGTATATACAGGTGCTGATTCCATGGTAAGTGACGGCGGCTTTGCGACGGTTGGTATTGATTACACAGAGCTTGGCAAGGAAACGGCAAGAATGACGGATAAAATTCTGAAGGGCGAGGATGTGGAGAATCTGCCGGTTAAGGTCTTCAAGGATAATCTGAATATCTATGTAAATGAGAAAACGATGGAGACACTGGGCATTCAGCTTCCAAAGGATGTAGAAAACAGCAAAAATCTGGTCATGATGTAAGCCTGTGCACAATAGGAACAGGCCTGTCATATATAAGGATATAAAAGATATATAAAAGGAAGATAATCGTGCTGGTTACAGATTTCGTATTGAAACAGATTAAGAAAGTAATACACGGTTCGTAATGGAATCTGTATCATACAGCCGTATGAAAAAATCTGTAAGGAGCATAGGGCTGATGTAAGAAGTAAGCGGTACAGGTAACAGTATAGTAGAAGAGAGGATGAGGGTTATGGCATTATCAACCATACAGGATGCGGTGATACTCGGCATGATATTTTCCATCATGTCGCTGGGGGTGTTTATTTCCTTCCGCGTTTTGAATATTCCCGATCTGACGATTGACGGGAGCTTTACAACCGGATGTGCGGTATCTGCCGTATTCGCAATGAATGCTCACCCGTTTATCGGTACACTCATGGCGTTCCTTGCCGGAGGTCTTGCGGGGCTGGTAACCGGTCTGCTGCAGACCAAATGCAAGGTGCAGTCCCTGCTTGCCGGTATACTGACAATGACAGCCCTGTATTCCGTCAATCTGAAAATACTGAACGGCATGCCGAATGTATCCCTGTTCGGAAAGAAAACCATTTTTACACCGCTGGAGGCAGTGCTTGGTGATCATGCCTATGGTGTAATGATTGCCGGGCTTCTCATCCTTCTGATCCTTCTGCTGTATCTGTTTTTGAAAACACAGCTGGGAATGAGTCTTCGGGCAACCGGTGACAATGAAGCGATGGTGCGTGCCAGCAGCATCAACTCGGATTTGATGAAAATCATGGGTATCGCACTTGCCAATGCCCTGGTGGCGCTGGGAGGTGCAGTCTTCGCACAGAATCAGGGCTTTGCGGATGTGAGCGGAGGAATCGGTATGATGGTTGTCGGTCTGGCGAGCATCATTGTCGGTGAGGCATTTATCCGCAGAAAAACACTGGGCTTTCAATTTGCGGCTGTCGTTGTGGGCGCAATCGTCTACCGGTTTATCCTGACCGTTGCCCTGCAGCTGGGAATCGGTGCAAGCGATTTGAACCTGTTCTCCGCAGCTCTTGTGGCACTGGCAATATCACTGCCGCATCTGAAAAAGAGAAGGAGGGGGACGCATGCTTGATTTAAAGGATATCAGTGTAACCTTTCATGCCAATACCGTCAATGAACGAAAGGCTCTGGATCATCTGTCCTTCCATGTGGAGGATGGTGACTTTATCAGTGTGCTGGGGACCAACGGTGCCGGAAAAAGCACGCTGCTAAACGTAATCAGTGGAACGATACCGTGTGACTCCGGGACAATTTTGCTGGATGGAAAGGATATCACAGCTTATCCCGAATACAAACGGGCAAGAGAAATCGGCCGCCTGTTTCAGGATCCCCTGAAAGGGACGGCCCCGCATATGACCATTGAGGAGAATCTGGGGCTGGCATACAGTCGTGGTAAACGGACAACGCTGAGCCGGGCAATAAAAAAAGGGGATCGAAGCTTCTTTATCGAAAAGCTGAAGGAGCTGGGACTTGGACTGGAGGATCGCATTTCCACAACCGTGGGATTGCTGAGTGGAGGACAGCGGCAGGCTCTGACACTGCTGATGTCTACCATCGTCACACCGAAGCTTCTTCTGCTGGATGAACATACGGCGGCGCTCCATCCGAAAACGGCCGCCTCTGTCATGGATATCACAGAGAGAATTGTAAAGGAGAACCATATCACTACGCTCATGATTACGCACAACATGAAGCAGGCACTGGAATACGGCAACAAGACGATTATTCTGAATGAAGGGAAAATCGTCAAGGTGCTGGAAGGGGAAGAAAGAAAGAACACAACGGTCGATGACCTTCTCAACATGTACGACTTTGTCTGAAAAAGGAAGTATTTGGCAGATTGTTTTTCTTGGAATAATCTGCCGCATACGATAATATAATGAACATGCGAGTATAAGATTGAGCATAAATTTCATGAAAACCAGAAAAAAATCAATGAAATTTTGACTTGACTTTTCCGCGTGTTTTTGCTTTTGGCGTCATTTATGCCCGAAAAGCTGAAAACGCATACATAAAGTTCATTTTTCTTACAAAAAGGGTGGAAATTTATGTTGAAAATCATTATACTTAATATATAGAAAAAATTCCTAAGGGGGGATTTACATGAGACAAAACAACATGCTGGCTATGATACTAGCCGGAGGCCGAGGAACACGACTGTATGCCTTGACCAAGAAGATTGCAAAACCTGCAGTGTATTACGGAGGGAAATATCGAATTATCGACTTCCCGCTGAGCAACTGTGCCAACTCCAACATCAACGTTGTCGGGGTACTGACACAGTATGAGAGTGTATTGCTGAATTCCTATGCAGCAGCTGGACAGCGCTGGGGACTGGATGCAAAAGACAGTGGTGTATACGTACTGCCGCCTCGTGAGAAAGACGGAGCAGCGTTTGACGTATACCGCGGAACTGCAGATGCAATCTCACAAAATATCGATTTCATCGACAGCCACAATCCGGAGTATGTTCTGATTCTGTCGGGAGATCATATTTACAAGATGGATTATTCCAAGATGCTTTCCCACCACAAGGCATGCGATGCCGATGCAACGATCGCCGTACTGCCGGTACCGATGAAGGAAGCAAGCCGCTTCGGTATTATGAACACGGATGAAACAGACCGTATCGTGGAATTCGAGGAAAAGCCGGAGCATCCGAAGAGCAATCTGGCTTCCATGGGTATCTATATCTTTAACTGGAAGCAGCTGCGAAAAATGCTGGTCGCAGATATGGATGATCCTAACAGCAACCATGACTTCGGAAAGGATATCATTCCTGCTATGCTTGCGGAGAACAAGCGTCTGTATGCATGGAAATTCAAGGGTTACTGGAAGGATGTAGGAACCGTGGATTCCCTGTGGGAAGCAAACATGGACCTGCTGAGCAAAAACAACGAGCTGGATCTGAATGATCCAAACTGGAAAATCTATACAGAGGATGTAGCAACTGTTCCGCATTATATCGGACCGAATGGTAAGGTGGATAATGCATACATCAACCAGGGATGTGTCATCGATGGTGAAATCAACAACTCAGTCCTGTTCACGAACGTGGAGGTTTCAAAGAATGCGAAGGTCAACGATTCGGTACTGTTACCGGATGTGGAGGTCGGCGAGGGTGCCGTCATTCACCGTGCCATCGTCATGCAGGGTGTCAAGATTGATGCCGGTGCTGTCGTAGGTGATCCGAACAGTGAAGAAATCGAACTGATCAGCAAGAGAGTGAGGGGTGAGTAATATGTGCAATGCAATCGGTATTGTTAATTATGAAGGACCTAATGTACAGGTCAAAGGTATGCAGGATTATCGCCCGGTATCCGCCTTCTCATTCCTGGGAAGATATCGTCTGGTCGACTTTCCAATTTCTAATCTGAGTAATTCCGGTGTAAATCATATCAAGGTGTTTGTAAAAACAAATCCGAGATCTCTGTTGGAGCATCTGGGAACCGGACGTCATTACAACATTAACTCCAAGCGTGGAAAGCTGCACATCCTGCCGGCAAAAAGCATGGATGAAAATGATTTCTACAGCAATGATATCAATTCTTATATGTACAACATGCAGGCAATCGAGGATGCCAATTATCCTTACGTTGTTCTGACACCGAGTCACTTTGTTTTCCGTCAGGACTTCAGTGCGCTGCTGGATACGCATATCGAAAGCGGTGCGGATATCACCATGCTGTATCAGAATGTGGATAATGCAAAGGAATCCTTCGTAAACTGTGATGTTGTGAATCTGAACAAGCAGAAGGGTGTTCTGTCTCTGGAGAAGAATCGCGGAAACTCCAAATCCAGAACGATTTCTCTGGAAACCTATATCCTGAGCAAGGAGCTGTTTATGGATCTGGTTAAGAAAGCGGCGAATATCTCTTCTCTGTACTGGTTCCGCGATATCGTAAACGATGAGTGTGCGGAGCTGGATATCCGTGGTGTTGCACACCGTGGCTTTGTGGCATGTATCAATGACTTCAAGAGCTACTACAATGCCAATATGGATCTGCTGGACTATGATAAGGCGATGGATCTGTTCCATACAGACTGGCCGGTTTATACAAGAACCAACGATTCCTGTCCTACACAGTACTACGCAGGTGTCAGTGTGAAAAACAGTATGGTTTCCAACGGATGTCTGGTAGAGGGTGATATTGAAAACAGCGTCATCGGACGTGGGGCGATTATC
>OBWK01000638.1_pt1 | contig 14892 bp, 10 predicted proteins | sample 1495251 | NCBI WGS metagenome assembly OBWK01 (sample SAMEA2580065, study PRJEB22360) | human gut metagenome | biome: human gut; feature: human-associated habitat; material: faeces | place: Denmark | collected 2008/2010 | reverse complement strand
ACACACATATATTAATTAGATATTCTACATAACAATTTTTTATATCAATTTACAGCTCTTATTGTTTTATATTTCTTTCCATTGCTTTTAAAGTATATATCAGTATATATAACACATCTACAACTCATATATACATTTATTATAGTAAACAAGCGGTATAATGACAAGCATATTCTTCAATCTTTATTACAATCCATACAACACAACCTCCTGTTATTAATCTGTTGTATGCTTATACCGCTTAATTTCAGATTTATACAGCTTTATATTTTCTTAAGAAACTCATCCACATATTTCCTCATATTATAAAATTCTGCATTGACCTCTGGTACATCTGACTTAAAATCCAGCAGTTTATATACATAACCTTGTTCCTTGGCCTGTCTATAACTTTCTTTATATACAAGTTCAAAAAGCAGTGATATATGTCCTACGATATGGTCAACAGCACTCTTTCTCACACTTTTAAGCACTGTTTCCCTCTTATAAAAGCTTTCTAGTACTTCTTTGGATATAACTCCGCTTTTAAGCTCCTCTGTTGTTACATCATATATAATTTCCATAGGAATATCTGCATTCACCTTAAATATATCAACTTTATCCGCATCACGCAGTATATCACAAAACATACGCTGTCTTTCGGTGAGGTCTTCTTTTACACGATACTTATTATGCTGTCTTATCGCCAGTTCAAGAAGTCCTGTATCTTTATTGTGGTGCTCATTATTTTTTATTATCTGCTCAGCTTCTTCATTCCCTGAACGTGCAAGCTCACATTCTTCATAATACCCTTCTGCAAACTTCCTTATAAGACCTTCCTTAAACAGCAGATCTGCCCCGAATTCTGCATGGTCTACTGACTGGACATCATTAAATGTACCAAAACGCCTTATCTGCTCAAATCTTCCTATATCGTGTAACATTCCAAGAAGCCATGCAATATCTACATCTGGTTCACTTAAGCCTAATGATTCTGCAATTCTTTGACACAGTCCTGCTACTCTGTAGGTATGATCTATCTTAAGCTTTATCTTTTCATCTGATGGGTCGTAATTTCTTACATACTCTGCAAATGCATTGATAACATTTTTCCTGTTAATAACTGGTTTGTTAATACTTTCCACGACATCAATAAGTCCATTAAGGTCAGCACATACCATATATGTAAGTTTCCTGATATCATCATCTATTGCTATTGTATCAGGAATATGAACAACTCTCATATCTGCCGCATATCCAGCCTTAATGCCATTAATGCTGTCCTCAACTACTACTGCCTCTGACGGATTTACGCCTATTGCCTTAGCAGCACGAAGAAATATATCCGGTTCTGGCTTTCCACGTTCGACTTCATCTCCATATACAACCGCATCAAGATAATCCCACACTCCTATTTCATGAAGTGTTTTCTCAGCACTTTCACGCCTTGTTGATGTAGCAACTGCACACTTTAATCCATTATTTCTTATATATTCAAATATGTCCTTTACGCCCTTTTTAACAGGAATACCTTCTGTTTCCCTTATCTTGTATACATGCTGTGTTCTAAGCTCCTTCGCTTCCCAATAATCTATCACACCCTTGTAATAATCATCAAAGAACTTGCAGCAAAGCTCTGCCGGAGCACCCTTAAAGCTGTCTATAAGCCACATGGGCATATCCACTCCAAGCTGCCCTGCCGCCCATAGCCATCCCTCATTAGACTGTCTTTCTGAATCTATAAGAACGCCATCCATATCAAATATAATGCCTGATACCATTTTTCTTCTCCTAGCAATCAAATGTCGTATTTTTACACTTTATATTATTTAAAGTAACTATAAAAGATATGTTTTATAATTTATAACACTGACCAGCACCTGCAATTTTCAAATTTACCAATTTAGAGATTTTAAACATCTTCTATCATTGAACTTTCATCCACAATGCCGTCATCTGCACCATCCTTATAAATACTTCTTAACATACTGTCCCGTATAAGACTTCTTAACCTTGGCAACTTCTTCTGGTGTACCCTTTGCAATAACTGTACCACCTCTGTCGCCGCCTTCTGGTCCCATATCTATAATATAATCGGCTGTTTTGATAACATCAAGATTATGCTCAATAACAACAACAGTGTTACCGCCCTCCGCAAGCTTATGAAGTATATCAACAAGCTTGTGGACATCTGCAAAATGAAGTCCTGTTGTAGGCTCATCAAGAATGTATATAGTCTTTCCTGTACTTCTTTTTGAAAGCTCTGTAGCAAGCTTTATTCTCTGTGCCTCTCCACCTGAAAGCTCTGTAGATGGCTGTCCTAACTTAATGTATGAAAGTCCAACGTCATTAAGAGTTTCTATTTTTCTTCTGACTGATGGCACATTTTCAAAGAAATCAACTGCATCCTCAACTGTCATATCAAGCACATCATATATGCTCTTTCCCTTATACTTAACTTCAAGTGTTTCTCTGTTATAACGCTTTCCGTCACACACTTCACAAGGAACATATACATCAGGCAGGAAATGCATTTCTATCTTGATAATACCATCTCCGGAACAAGCCTCACAACGTCCTCCCTTTACATTAAAGCTGAAACGTCCTTTGTTATAACCTCTTTCCTTAGCATCTGTTGTTGAAGCAAAAAGATCCCTTATCATATCAAATACACCTGTATATGTCGCAGGATTAGAACGTGGAGTTCTTCCTATTGGCGACTGATCAATATCTATAACCTTATCAAGCTGCTCGATTCCTGTAATATCATCATGGTCACCAGCGATACATCTTGCACGGTTTAAAGACTTAGCAAGGTGCTTATACAGAATTTCATTCACTAGGGAACTCTTTCCTGAACCCGATACACCTGTTACACATGTAAATACTCCAAGTGGTATATCAACATCAATATTTTTAAGATTATTCTCCCTTGCACCCTTAACAGTTATCCAGCCTGTCGGCTTTCTTCTCTTCGCCGGCACTGGAATCTTGATTCTTCCGCTAAGATATGCACCTGTAAGCGAATCCTTGCATGCCATAATATCAGCTGCTGTCCCTGTCGCAACGACTTCTCCTCCATTACGTCCGGCACCCGGTCCTATATCAACAATATAATCTGCGGCACGCATAGTATCTTCATCGTGTTCAACCACAATAACTGAGTTACCAAGGTCACGCAAATGTATAAGTGTCCCAAGCAGCTTGTCATTATCTCTCTGATGAAGTCCGATACTTGGCTCATCAAGTATATAAGCCACACCAACAAGTCCTGAACCTATCTGTGTCGCAAGTCTTATTCTCTGTGCCTCCCCGCCTGAAAGCGTACCTGTAGCTCTTGATAATGAAAGATAATCAAGTCCTACATCCATAAGAAACTGTATTCTTGCCTTAATCTCCTTAAGTATCTCTGCACCGATAAACTTCTGTCTGTCTGTAAGCTCAAGCTCATCTAAGAACTTCTTTAACTTAACAATAGACATATCTGTAATCTGATATATATTCTTATCTGCTATCGTAACAGCAAGAGATGATGGCTTTAATCTCTGTCCGTGGCAGGACTTACAAGGTCTTATGCGCATGAATTCCTCATACTGCTGCTTTGCACTGTCTGAGTAAGTTTCCCTATATCTTTTCTCCATATTATGGATAAGGCCTTCAAATGCTATATCGTATTCTCCAACGCCTCTCTGGCCTTTGTAATGCACTTTAACGCTTCTGCCCTTAGTACCATTTATAATCATATCCTTAATATCATCTGGATAATCCTTAAATTGTGTTGATAAACTGAAGTTATATTCCTTTGCAAGTGCACTCATAATAGCCCTTGAAAAGCTGCCCTCATCCTTTACAGACTGCCATCCCATACCAACTATAGCTCCCTCATCGATGCTTAATGAATCATCTGGTATAAGAAGCTCTGCATCAAAATTCATTGTATAACCAAGTCCGTAACAATCAGGACACGCACCAAATGGATTATTGAATGAAAAGCTTCTTGGCTCTATCTCATCTATGCTTATGCCACAATCCGGACACGAAAAGCTCTGTGAAAAGTTAATCGGCTCACCATCTATAACATCAACTGTCATAAGTCCCTCTGCAAGCTTAAGTGCTGTTTCTATTGAGTCTGTAAGTCTTTTGTTAATTCCATCTTTAACTACAAGACGGTCAACAACAATTTCTATATTATGCTTCTTGTTCTTATCAAGATTTATCTCATCTGTAAGCTCATACATATTGCCATCAGCAATAACTCTTACATAACCACTCTTTTTAGCCTGTTCAAAAAGCTTCTTATGTTCACCTTTTCTTCCTCTTACAACTGGAGCTAATATCTGTATCTTTGTTCTTTCTGGAAGCTCCATAATAGTATCAACCATCTGGTCTACAGTCTGCTTGTTGATTACTTTGCCACACTTTGGACAATGTGGTGTACCTATTCTTGCATATAATAATCTGAAATAATCATATATCTCTGTAACAGTTCCAACTGTTGAACGTGGATTTCTGTTAGTTGACTTCTGGTCTATGGAAATAGCTGGTGAAAGTCCTTCTATGCTCTCTACCGCCGGCTTTTCCATCTGTCCTAAGAATTGCCTTGCATATGAAGATAATGACTCCATATATCTTCTCTGGCCTTCTGCATATATAGTGTCAAAGGCAAGACTTGACTTACCAGAACCAGACAGACCTGTAAGTACTACAAGACTGTCCCTTGGTATATCTACATCAATATTTTTAAGATTATGCTCACTTGCACCTCTTATTCTTATATAATTCCTGTAATCGCCTTTTTCCATATTCTATTTTCTCCGTTATTTCTTCTTTCTTAATCCTTAATCATCTCAGGTACATAAAGCTTTTTCCGTAATCAGCAACTGCTTTTTATAATTCTGACTGCGTAATATTGCTTTTGAACTTATAGCCTCACCTGGTATAATAGCTATTAATTCTATCTGCCTGACTTCTTATCCTCATAAATATACTTATTAATCTCGATCATCTTATCACGAAGCATAGCCGCCTGTTCAAAGTCAAGCTCTGCTGCAGCCTTACGCATATTTTTCTCAATCTGCTTCTTAACCTTTTCAAGATCTTTAATGCTCATAGATTCATAATCTACATCAAGCCTTCCATTTGAATTATCTGCTTCTGCTGCCTTAGATATACTTATAAGATCTCTTACTGCCTTCTTTATAGTCTGAGGGGTTATTCCGTGTACCTCATTGTACTCCTGCTGTATCTTTCTACGTCTTTCCGTCTCAGATATAGCCTTTTCCATAGACTCTGTTATAGTATCTGCATACATAATAACGTGTCCCTCTGCATTTCTGGCAGCTCGTCCTATCGTCTGGATAAGTGAAGTCTCTGTTCTTAAGAAGCCCTCTTTATCAGCATCAAGAATAGCCACAAGACTTATCTCTGGAATATCAAGTCCCTCTCTAAGCAGATTGATACCAACAAGCACATCGAATCCGTCAAGTCGCATATCCCTTATAATCTTCTGTCGCTCTAGTGTATCAATATCAGCATGAAGATACTTGACTCTTATGCCGACTTCCTTAAGATAATCTGTGAGATCCTCTGCCATACGCTTGGTAAGTGTAGTTACAAGTATCTTGTTCTTTTTCTCAACTTCCTTATTAATCTCACTTATAAGATCATCTATCTGACCCTCTATTGGTCTTACTGTTATCTCTGGATCAAGAAGTCCTGTAGGCCTTATAATCTGCTCTGCCCTCATAAGTTCATGTTCTTCCTCATACCTGCTAGGCGTAGCAGATACAAAAAGCATCTGTGATATCTTGCTCTCAAACTCCTGAAAATTAAGCGGTCTGTTATCCTTCGCTGAAGGAAGCCTGAAGCCATAGTCTACAAGTGTCGTCTTTCTTGCCTGATCGCCTGCATACATTCCCCTTATCTGTGGAATAGTAATATGTGACTCATCGACAATAATCATAAAATCATCTGGAAAATAGTCCATAAGCGTATATGGTGGACACCCTGCCGGAAGCCCTGCTAAATGTCTTGAATAATTCTCAATACCTGAACAGAAGCCTGTTTCCTGCATCATCTCTATATCAAAGTTCGTACGTTCTTCTATTCTCTGTGCCTCAAGAAGCTTATCCTCACTCTTAAAATACTCTATTCTCTCTGCAAGCTCTTTCTTTATATTCTCAATCGCCTTTTCCATCTTCTCTTTTTCAACAACATAATGTGAATTAGGAAATATAGCAACATGGTCAAGGTTACATTTAACCTCACCGGTAAGAGAATCAATCTCGCTTATCCTGTCTATCTCATCACCAAAAAACTCTACTCTCACAGCATCTCCACTGGAAGCTGACGGATATATCTCTACAACATCTCCCCTTACCCTGAATGTTCCTCGCTTAAAATCCTGGTCATTGCGCATATACTGTATATCTATAAGCTTTCTTATCATCTCATCTCTGTCTTTTTCCATACCTGGACGAAGTGAGATAACCATATTCTTATAATCAATAGGTGCACCTAATCCATATATACATGAAACTGAAGCAACTATGATTACATCATTTCTTTCAGACAGTGCCGCTGTTGCTGAATGTCTTAACTTATCTATCTCGTCATTAATCGAAGAATCCTTGGCTATATAAGTATCGCTCTGTGGCACATAAGCCTCCGGCTGATAATAATCATAATAAGAGACAAAATACTCTACTGCATTTTCAGGAAAGAACTCTTTCATCTCAGAGTACAGCTGTGCTGCTAATGTTTTATTATGACTGATTATAAGAGTAGGCTTCTGTACATGCTGTATTATGTTCGCCATAGTAAATGTCTTACCAGAGCCTGTAACACCGACAAGGGTCTCGAACTGATTACCCTCTTCAAATCCCTGCACAAGCTTCTCTATTGCACGGGGCTGATCTCCTGTCGGTTTATAAGGAGCGTGTAACTTGAATTCCATAACAATTCTCCCTTCGTTAATCTATAGTAAAATAGTCAACAACAATATTATTTAATAGTATTTACCTTATATATTGATTTTACTACAAATAAATGCCTTTGTCTATTAAAAATAGAACATTTGTTTTATTTTGTGATAAAAATTACCTGACTGCTGATACACAACAGATTTCAACAAACTGCCAATCTGCATATCAGCCATCAGGCTTACTGTAATTTATATATTTTCCATTTGCATATATTTAATTAATCTGTGCTTCCACATTCTTAATTGCCGCATCAAGCTGGGTATCAACATCTGCATCAGTATCATATTCCACTACCATATCTGGAGTAACACCTTTTCCGTGTATATCCTGACCCTTTGGTGTAAAATACTTGGCAATTGTGAACTTTATTGCACTTCCATCTGTAAGTGGTTTAACTGTCTGCACAATTCCTTTGCCATATGTCTGGGTTCCAATTATCGTTCCTTTGCCATAATCCTGTATAGCACCTGCAAATATCTCTGAGGCACTGGCACTATTGCCATTTACAATGACTGCCAGTGGCAGATTGAACTCATCATTATCCTGACCTTTATACTCTTTTCTATTGCCCTGCTTATCCTCTGTATACACAATAAGTCCGTCAGGAAGCATATATTTAAGCATACCTACAACCGTATCAAGCAATCCACCTGGATTGTTTCTTATATCAATTACAAGTCCTTTCATACCCTGTGACTGCAAATCTTCAACAGCCGCCTTGAACTGCTTTGTTGTTACCTCCTCAAACTGTGATATCGAAAGATAACCTATATTATTATCAAGAAGTGTATATGACACTGTCTTTGCTTCAACAGCATCTCTTACCGCAGAATATGTCAGTCGCTCAGTTCCACGAATGACCTCCAGCGTGACAGATGTACCCTTGTCGCCTTTAATAAGTGCAACGGCTGATGAAAGCTCCATATCTGTTATGTCCCTGCCATCAACATTTACAACCCTGTCGCCACTCCTGAGTCCAGCCTGATAGCCTGCCCCATTATCATATACATCTACAAGAAGAACACCACCTTCACCGCTAAGCTGGCAGACTGCTCCTATGCCATAGAACTTGCCATTTGTTGACTCCTTTAAGGCTTTATATTCATCCGCTGTATAATACATGGTATACTTGTCACCATATGAACTAAGATACGCCTTGTAAATGTTATCTTTGGCGGTTTCATCATCTACATCACCAAAATAAAAGGATTCAAGCACAGAATCAATTGCATTAAGCTTGCCTTCTACCTCACTTCCAATTCCGTCTGAATCTGTGACTGCATCAGATTGTATATATACATCTCCATTAACACCTATATGAATGTAGCCTTTAGCTATACACACTGCTGCCACACTTAATATTAGAAGTATAACAGCCATAAATGCTGATACAGCACCGATAATCATTCCACTTGCAAAGCCTTGTGATTTCTTCTTTCTTGGCGGCTGTGCATTTCTTCTTAAATCATTCATTCCATACAAATCACCAATATTTCCACGATTATCCGAAGCACTATTATTAATTCTGTTACCGGCATTGATGTCATTATCTGCATTAACATTATTAATTACATTAATGTTATCACCAGCATTAAAATCATCACTATTGACATTATCATTTGAATAAATGTTGTTATTTTGATTGTCCATACCTATATGCCTCTGCATTTATTAATATTTATTTGCTTAAGTAGTTCCAAGGTGAAACATAACTTCCGTTATATCTTACATCAAAATGTAGATGAACTCCGTCAGAATCACCAGTTGTTCCCATAAGTGCTATCTTCTGTCCCTTAGTTACATGTGTTCCTGCACTGACAAGAAGCTTTGAAGCATGCAGATATCTTGTATACAATCCACCACCATGATTAATCATAATATAATTACCCGCTGATGAACTAAATGTCGCAATTACCACATCACCATCATACGCCGCATATATAGCATCACCCGCAACGCCTCTGTTAAGTGCACCGATATCAATTCCCTTATGCGGAGAGCTTCTGCCCTCTGTATCACCATAAGGTGAGGTTATCCTTGTTGACTCTGTAGGCCACTTGAACTTTCCACCATCATATTTTACAACATTGGCACTTCCACTATTCTCCTTGGCCTTAATCTCTGCCTCTATCTTGGCAATATATTCGTCCTGAGCCTTTATATCAGCTTCTATCTTAGCTTTATAATTCTCCTGCTGCTGCTTATTCTTCTGTAATGAAGCCATTTCACTCTTCTTGGTTGACTCAAGCAGTGAAAGTGAAGCTCTCTTATCTTCAAGCTCCTCCTGCTTGGTTACAAGTGTCTCCCTGTCCGTTTCTAACTGTGCTTTGGCGACAGTTATATAAGTAACAGTAGCATTATATTTTTCAAGCATTTCCCTGTCATACTGTGAGATTTTTGTAATATATTCCGCCTTATTAAGCATATCACCCATACTCTGGGAATTCATAAGCAATGCAAAATATGTTTCATCATTATGTTCATACATAAACTGAATTCTAAGCTTCATTGAACTATACTGTTCTTCTGCCTCTATCTCTGCCTGTGCAAGCTTTTCTTCTGTATCCGCTATCTCAGCCTCTATCTGCTCAACCTGCTCATTAACCTCATTAAGCTCACCGTCAACACTGGACATCTGTGCATCAAGCTGGGCAATATAAGCTATCATATCATCGTTCTGTGCCTTTAAGTCTTCAATTATTTTCTCTGTCTGTTCATACTGGCTCTGCAAATCTTTTTTCTTGCTGTTAGCATCATTGAGATTCTGCTTATCATCTCCATATACATCATAATATGACACTGCAAAATATGGTATTACAAGCACAAGTACCATCAACAATGGAATAAGCCTTTTTGCTAATGCTCTCCTCATACAACTCCTCCATTCAGTCAGACCATTTATAAAATGCATACAAACAGCCGCTTAACAATAGCATAACAATCTATACTGTAGGATACCATTTTTATTTTTAAATAGGACTTCCACATATCATATACAATCACATAATATAATCTTCATATATAATACATAATCATATAATTCAATGCAGCAGTCCTATGTCTGGCTAATATTATCTGCTATACATTAGCATGCTTTCTTACGGCAAAGAAGCTTCCTAATGCACCTATTCCGATACCAAGAAGAATTCCTACTGGAACCAGTATTCTGAATACATCATTAACCGGCATAAATGCAAGAATATTCTGAAGTATCGAGAACTTATTCATAACAAAATTAATAATATTCTCATATACAAATCTAAGAATAACTATTGGAATAATTGAACCAACAAGTCCAATTACAATACCTTCTACGAAGAATGGTGCATTAACAAATGCATCTGTAGCACCTATATACTTCATAATAGAAATCTCTTCTTTACGGACAGTAATACCTATTACAATTGTGTTAGTAATAAGGAATATAGATACTGCAAGAAGAATAACTATAATTGCTATTGTTATGTAACTAACAAGTCTTGCGGCACTGGCAAGTCCACTTGCTGTTGCCTCTGAACGGTTAACCTGTCTTATACCATCAAGATTTTCAAGGTATGTTACAAGTGTAGCCTGACTTGAAGCTTCATTAAGATATATCTCATATGATGAAGAATTAGCAAGAGGATTATCATCCTTGAAACCTTCTGCAAGTTCTGGGTAATCTTTAAAATACTCAGCCTTGTAATTCTCCCACGCTTCATCAGCTGATGTATAATGAATTCTTGACACTTCATTACGCTGGCTTATCGTATCGCCAAGCTTCTTAATATCTGCGTCTGTAAGTCCTTCATCGAAAAATACTGTTACGCATACTTCATTCTCAGCCTTATGAATCATATACTGAAAATTGGATACAAGTGCATAGAATACACCAAAAAGGAATATACACGCTGTAATTGTTGCTATAGACGCAAGAGAGAACAATCTATTACGATAGATGTTCTTTAATCCGTCTTTAATATGATAAAATAACGATCTAATCTTCATAGAAATAACCACCTTTTTCCAAATCACTGATAATCTTGCCTTCGCTCATAGTAATAGTTCTCTTCTTCATCTGCTGAACTATCTCCATATTATGAGTAACAACAAGTACTGTTGTTCCCTGCTTGTTAACCTGATCTAATATCTTCATAATCTCATTAGAATTAGCTGGGTCAAGGTTACCTGTAGGCTCATCGCACAATAATATAGCTGGCTTATTAACCAGTGCTCTGGCTATGGCAACTCTCTGCTGTTCACCACCTGATAACTCATTAGGAAATGACTTATACTTATCAAGAAGTCCTACCATTGAAAGCATAGCAAGAACCCTGCTCTTAATCTTCTTATTAGGAGCTTCGACAACTTTCTGTGCAAATGCAATATTATCGTATATATTACGATCTGGTAAAAGTCTGAAATCCTGAAATACAACACCGATATCTCTTCTAAGATATGGTAACTTCTTTCTTGTAAGTTTATTAAGATACTTTTTATTAACGTATATCTTACCCGATGTTGGGTCAAGTTCCTTAAGAAGAAGCTTTATAAGAGTTGACTTACCTGAACCACTCTTACCTACTATAAACACGAATTCTCCTTTCTGAACGTGAAGATTAATTCCGTTCAAAGCAGGAACTCCAGATGTATACGTTTTGGTAACATCTTCCATTATAATCATTATTAATATTCCTCCAAATTAGTATGTATCTTTACTTTCCATATATTTCATATATTTAACTACCATAAGTGCAATCTTAAATGTTATGGCATCATCAAACACTCTCAAATCAAGGCCTGTAGTCTTCTGAAGCTTATCTAGTCTGTATACAAGAGTATTTCTGTGGATATATAACTGTCTTGATGTCTCTGATACATTAAGGCTGTTATCAAAGAACTTGTTAATTGTTGATAATGTCTCCTCATCTAAATCATCAGGTGACTTTCCGTCAAATATCTCTCTTATGAACATCTGACAAAGTGGAAGTGGAAGCTGATATATTAAACGTCCAATACCAAGTCTGTTATATGCAACAACATTCTTGTCACTATAGAATATCTTGCCTACATCAAGAGCCATATTAGCTTCCTTGTAAGAACGTGATACTTCTCTTATATCATTAACAATAGTACCATAAGCAATATGAGCAGAACTCATAGCCTCTGTATTTAACATATCTATAATAACTTCTGCTGTCTTATCAAGGTCTTCGTAAGTTTCATTACTCTTAACCTCTCTGACAAGTATTATACTCTTCTCGTCAACTGCTGTGATAAAATCCCTTGTTCTTGAAGCAAATAAAGTTCTTATTGTCTCTAATGCATTAATATCTTTCTCGTGCTTAGTCTCAATAATATATACAACTCTCTTTACATCCGTATCAATATGAAGCTTCTCAGCTCTTGTATACATATCAACCCTTAGAAGATTATCAAGAAGAAGATTCTTTATAAAGTTATCCTTATCAAATCTTTCCTTATAAGCAACTAAAAGATTCTGTATCTGAAATGCTGCAAGCTTTCCTAACATAAATACATCATCAGTTGTTCCCTTAGCCAATATTATATACTCAAGATTGCCATCTTCAACAACCTTAAAGAACTGATATCCATTAACCACCTGACTATCTGCTGGTGAATCTATAAATACAAGTGCATCTGCTGTACATTCAGCAACATTATCAAATGTCTTAGCTACAACCTTGCCCTCTGCATCAATAACACATAAATCAACTCGTGATATTTCTTTTAACCCATCAACGGTTGTCTGTAAAATCTGATTTGAAATCATATTATACTCCATTCCTTCGCATCTTTTTGACATTTACTATATCATTGTAAAGCAAAATGACAAAAAAAAAAAGAGGAAATGTATAGAAATTATACACTTCCTCTAAATTTTATAAAATAATTATATTTGAATAATACAAATATCTAATTATGTATAGTAATTAGTGAGTAATTACCATTTCTGTTTCCTTATCAAATACATGAAGTCTTGCAACATCCATAGCGAATTCAACTTCATCACCTGGACGAGCTGTTGTTCTAGGATTAACCTTAGCTGTACATGTAACATCACCGATTTCATAGTGAAGGTTAACTTCAGCACCAAGTAATTCATATACTCTGATTGTTGACTTAAACTTAGTATCCTGATGAGCAGCGATAAATTCTGGATCATCTTTAACGTCTTCTGGACGGATACCAACTACAACTGTCTTTCCAACATAACCTTCATCGATAAGCTTCTTGCTCTTTTCAGCTGGAAGTTTGATAGTAACTTCTTCGCTCATCTTAAGAACTGCCTGTGAACCTTCCTGAGATACTGTAGCATCAATAAGGTTCATCTGAGGTGAACCAATGAAACCAGCAACGAAGATGTTGTTAGGTGTATTGTAAAGGTTCTGAGGTGTATCTACCTGCTGTATAATACCATCCTTAAGAACTACGATTCTTGTACCAAGTGTCATAGCCTCTGTCTGGTCATGTGTAACGTAGATGATTGTTGTCTGTAATCTCTTATGAAGCTTAGAAATCTCAACACGCATCTGAACTCTTAACTTAGCATCAAGATTTGAAAGAGGCTCATCCATAAGGAATACCTTAGGACTACGAACGATAGCACGTCCCATAGCAACTCTCTGTCTCTGACCACCTGAAAGAGCCTTTGGCTTACGATCAAGTAAGTGCTCGATATCAAGAATCTTAGCAGCTTCATGAACTGACTTATCTATTTCATCCTTAGGTACCTTTCTTAACTTAAGACCAAATGCCATATTGTCATATACTGACATATGTGGATATAACGCATAATTCTGGAATACCATAGCGATATCTCTATCCTTAGGCTCTACATCATTAACGAGCTTGTCTCCGATCCATAATTCACCAGAACTGATTTCTTCAAGACCAGCGATCATACGAAGAGTTGTAGACTTACCACAACCAGATGGTCCTACGAAGATAATAAATTCCTGATCTGCGATTTCAAGGTTGAAATCTTTAACAGCTACAAAGCCGTTAGGATATACTTTACAAACATTTTTAAGTGATAAACTTGCCATTGAAAACTTTCCTCCTAAAATATAAAAAGCGTATGCACGCTTTCTGATACTGCTTATTCTACACTAAATGCCTGTCCTTGGCTATATGGTAATTAGCCAAATATCGCAGTTGCTTTTTTATCACTTTTACCATAATTATTAAATTGATGTGTATTTTGCACAAATTTACTCAATCAATCTTCACTAACATCACCAAAACTCTTAACTTTCATATGCCATCTTATAATAAATTCAGCTATAAAAGTTGTTATAACAATCGCCAGAATTGCATACATCGTAACCCTTATTCCAAATGCAAATGCCCCTGCTATTATTATAAGAGCATCAATTATATTCATAATTACAACCACACTTAAATATCTGCTTCTTTCAACAATTAGACCCGCCAGCAGATCCGTTCCCCCCGTCGTAATCTCAGTCCTTAATACCATTCCAATACCAACACCTGCCATTATGCCTCCAATTATGGCAGTCTTTAAATAACTTACATCTACTCTTGTATCTGCTGGAAGTACTGCCATAAAAAATGTAAGCAGTGCATCAGCAGCAAGCGTATCTTTAATATAATCTATGCCTTTTTTGCAGTATGCCCATATGAATAAAGGAATATCAAGAATAATATTAGTGAACCATATCGGTATGCCAGATTGCGGAAGCCACCCCGACTTCCAGCTTTCCTTTGCAATTAATGACAATCTTCTTATTATGATACTTATTCCTGATATTCCGCCTGTAACCATTCCAGCAGAATCATATATGCTTTTATATGCAATTGCCATAAGAAATGTTCCTGTAATTATATATATCCATTTTAAATTAATATTTTTAACATTCTCTTTTATTATCATTATCCATATTTCCTGGTCTATGTCTTATTATCT
>OBWK01000636.1_pt1 | contig 14946 bp, 10 predicted proteins | sample 1495251 | NCBI WGS metagenome assembly OBWK01 (sample SAMEA2580065, study PRJEB22360) | human gut metagenome | biome: human gut; feature: human-associated habitat; material: faeces | place: Denmark | collected 2008/2010 | reverse complement strand
ATTCCCTTTCGCTGAAGCCCTTTTCGTATAGCATCTCCCACTCTTAAATTGATTTCCGTTACTTTTTTCATTCCGTCCACTCCAGTTTTTGTAATTATTATAATGGAAAAATTTTCCTATTTTAGCAGAATAGAATAATTAAAAGTGTTTTGTGCGAAAACAACGGTTAAATTACATATTTTGTATAAAATGTTATAACTTTATATCCAATTATAGATTTTACATATAATCATGGTATACTGAAATCAGAAGAAAGTGAGGATTGATTATGGCATTTATTGATACGTATTTCAAAGAAGTGGAACAGCGTTTCGCGGTAATGAAACAGGAACGGGAGCCGCTGGAACAGGCAGCACGACTATTGTTTGAAGCGGAGAAGGAACATCATACCATTTACACCTTCGGCAGCGGGCACTCGCATATGATCGGGCAGGATATCTATGCCAGAGCCGGAGGGTATGCAAAGGTTTATCCGATCAATGAAATCGAAATGACGCTGGCAACCCACCCGACAAAGAGTACCACACTGGAGCGTACAGCTTCCTATGCGGATGTACTGGATGCAATTTACACGATAGAAGCGGGAGATGTTCTGCTTGTCACCAGTAATTCCGGAAGAAATCCACTGGTGATCGAATACACGATGAGAGCCAGGGAAAAGGGTGCCCGTATTATCGTGATCACCTCCTTATCGCATAGCAAAACCATCGCTTCCCGTCATGAAAGCGGACTGCGTCTGTTTGAGCTAGCGGATGTGATTCTGGACAATCATGCTCCGTATGGGGATGCGACAACACCAATCGATGATGCAACCAGTATGGGACCTGTCAGTACCCTGACCGGATGCTTCCTTGCACAGTGTGTGATGGGAAGATTTGTCGAGCTGCTGAAGGAGCATGGCATGGAGGCTCCGGTGTTCGCCTCCAGCAATATGGACGGTGCCGATGAGCGAAATCGTGAGCTGTTCGATAAGTATGTCATAAAAACTGTAAAATAAGAAACAGAAAACGGCGGTATGCATGGCACCTTTACCGCTGATGAAAACATATAAAAAGGCAATCCGAACCTGTTGTATCAAGGCTGGATTACCTTTTTTCTAGCTGCCTAATTCAGGAAATACGCAACGCAGCTCCATGAGCATCTGTATCATACAGACTGTCTGCGTACAGCCGCACGGATGCTTTCATGGCTTTCTTATGCGGCCTTTCTTCCTTACGGAAAGAGGCATTGATCATGCACAGCGCTGTCAAATGCCTGCAACCTGAAATCTGCGCCTATCCGTGTTCTGCCAATATCCCAGCGTTTCATCACTTGCAGGAAGGTCTTCTTAAAACACCGGCTCTCTATTTATTTTGATGCTTCCGTTTCCATTCCTTGATATCCTGCAATCGCTTGCTTACCCTTGCTTCACTTCCCTGTATCGTTGGGTGATAGTATTCCCTTCCCTTCAGGGATTCCGGCATACATTCCATGTTTGTCAGCTTTTCCTGCGTATCATGAGCATACTGATAGCCTTCTCCATAATGCAGGTCCTTCATGAGGGATGTCGGTGCATTTCGTATTTGCAGGGGAACCGGTTCACTCAGCATATGCACAGCATCCTCCTTCGCTGCGCCGTATGCCATATACAGGGCATTGGATTTCGGAGAAAGAGAAAGATAGGTAACCGCATGTGTCAAATGTACATTACACTCCGGCATACCGAGAAAATGGCATGCCTGATAAACCGCAACGCAGATTTCCAAGGCACGGCTGTCCGCCATCCCGATATCCTCACTCGCAAAACGAACCAGACGCCTTGCCACGTACAACGGGTCCTCCCCCGCCTCCAGCATTCTCGCAAGCCAGTAAATAGCTGCATCCACGTCGGAGTTGCGCATGGATTTATGCAGGGCACTGATCAGATTGTAGTGCTCCTCTCCCTGTCTGTCATACAGCAGCGACTTCTGGGAGGTACATTGCTCCAGCACCTCTTTCGTGATGACGATTCCCGCTTCTGAGCTTTCTCCGTTTAAAACCACCATCTCCAGCGTATTCAGCGCTGTTCTGGCATCTCCGTTGGCAAACACGGCAAGCATATGCAGCTGCTCCTCTGTGATGAGAACATGCTGTGAGCCAAAGCCGCGTTCATCCTGCAGAGCATGCTTTAGCAGCTCCACCAGATCCGAAACCTCCAGTGCCTTCAGCACAAACACCTTGCAGCGGGAAAGAAGCGCGGCATTGACTTCAAACGACGGATTTTCCGTTGTTGCGCCAATCAAAATAATACTGCCCTTTTCCACATACGGCAAAAAGGCATCCTGCTGGGCTTTATTGAAACGATGTATTTCATCAACAAATACAATCGTCTTTCTGCCATACAGACGCGCGCCCTCCGCTTCCTTCATCACGGTCTTAATTTCACGGATTCCGCTTGTGACGGCACTGAAATTGATAAAATGTGCCTGTGTCTGCCTGGCGATGATTCTGGCAAGCGTCGTTTTTCCAACACCCGGCGGTCCCCAGAAGATCATGGAGGAAACCATATCCTTTTCTATCAGGTTATACAGTATCTTCCCTTTTCCAAGCAGATGCTTCTGCCCTACGTAATCCTGCAGCGAAGCCGGACGCAGTCGGGCGGCAAGAGGATCCTTCTGTACATCATTTTGAAACAGCGAATTCTGTTCCATGAAGCATCCCCCTCCTTCTTACCACTCCTTTAACAGTGCTTCCATCCATGTACAAAGCCGGGCACTGCTCTTATTTGCCATTTTCACAACCTCTTCATGTGAATGCTTTTCCTTCGCAATACCGGTTGCCATATTGGTGATACATGCAATTCCCAGCACACGGATACCGAGATAATTTGCCGCTATAGTCTCCGGCACAGTGGACATTCCAATGGCATCACTGCCTGCTCTGGCATACATACGGATTTCCGCCGCTGTTTCATAATACGGTCCCTGAAAAAGGGTGTATACACCATGGCGGTAAGGAATTGCCAACTGATCCGCCACCTGTTCTGCCTTTTCACGCAGCTGGATGGAATAAGGCTCTGACATATCCGGAAAGCGTGGTCCAAAGCGCTCATCATTATCTCCAATCAAAGGATTTACATCCAGCGAATTGATAAAATCATCAATGATCATCAAATCCCCCGGTTTAAAATCCGGATTGATACCGCCACAGGCATTGGTCACGATCAAATCCCGAACACCGAGCAGCTTCATCACATAAATCGGATAGGTGACCTCCTTCATCGAAAAGCCTTCATAATAATGAAACCTCCCCTGCATAACGATCAGACGCTGATTTCCAATTCTGCCAAAGACCAGATTCCCCGCATGCCCTGCCACTCTGGATTGCGGAAAATGTGGAATATCCTGATAGGAGAGCACCTCTTTATCCTCCATCATCTCCACCAGCGAGCCCAGTCCGCTTCCTAAAATGATGCCAATAAGTGGCTCTGTTTTTACGTGCTTACGAATATATTGCACGGATTCTTCTACTTGTTCATAAAACATGGTTTCATACCTCCTGCTTATCCTTATTATATCATAGCCATACCGCGGCATGTGAGGACATGCAAATAACTTCTTTAAAAAGGGAGACTCTCCTCGACATTTCTTTTTCGCAGGGACAGCTTTCGCATAGCTTATCAGTCATATGCATATCCGTTTTCTTCCGTATTCCCTATCGCCATCAGACTGCAAATACAGCCTCACAGACGACTAGGCGATCTCTTACGGCGTATCCAAAAAGACCTTTACCGCGTATATAGGTGCGCTGTTTACAGGTTTCACCTGCTTCCCATCAACTTTCCTCCTCCATTTGAATACGGTACTTCTTTCGATCCTCCTCTGTAATGCGGCGAATCCCCCTGCAGGGAACCCCTGCCGCAAGAACATGATCAGGAATGTCTCTGTTCACAACACTGCCTGCCCCAATCACCGAGCCTTCCCCAATGGTAACGCCCGCCAGCACCTGAACGCCTGCTCCGATCCATACATTGCTTTTCACATGAATGGGAAAGGCATACTCCAGCCCCTGCTTACGCTGTTCCACATCCAACGGATGCCCTGCCGTATAAAAGCCGCAGTTTGGTGCGATATAGACATAATCACCAAAGGTTACCTCTGCTCCGTCGAGTATGACACCGTTATGGTTCATAAAAAATTCATTTCCGATGCTGATATGATAGCCATAATCACACCAGAATGGTGGTTCTATGGATACATGCTTTCCCATCTGCTTGAATAAGCTGTGATAAATCTGATAGCGCTTTTCCGTATCGCTTGGACGCAGCTGATTGCACAAATGACACTGATCCTTACACCAGGCACGCTCATCCAGCAGTGCTGCATTGTAATTCGCATTATACAGAAACCCTTCCTCCGCCTTTTTCTTTTCCGACATACAGCTCCTCCTTCCAATTGTTTTCCGCTAAGTACAGTATAGCATACGGCAGACCATAAGTCCGCAGGCTGAGAAGTAAAAGTCCGCATGTTAAAAGAGAATCTTATCGATTTGTAATTTGCAGGAAGAGGTAGGAAGGGACGAACACACATTCTTTCATACCTGTATGCATATGCGATCAACCATAAATCGGATAGGTGAAGGAAATTCAAAGGCTGAATGAGTGTACAGCCGGTATACCTGTTTGAAAATGAAACCGTTCTCTCTTACGCAAAACATAACAAATCATCTGCGCTCCAGCATCTGCTTAACTTACACCCGTGGGACCTAATTCGGGAAATCCCAAAAGCGCTGGCGCCGTTTTTCAGGTACTTCTTAAAACGAATCCAAAAAAGGAAAAATCTGTGAGCATATCTTTAGACTTATTGTAAGCGCTATGATATCATCAGAGTGTAAAGTGATTTACATTCTTAAAATGATTCTCATATTAAGAAAAATCATGAAAGCAGAAGGAATATCATAGAGATAAGTGAGGAGGACGTAAACTATGCTATTTACAACGACACAGCAGCAGGAGGAAATCCGCAAGACGGTTCGGGAATTTGCGGAAACCGAAATCAAACCGATTGCCTTTATGCTCGATAAGGAAAATGAGTTCCCGAGTGAGGCGATTGCGAAGTTTGGAAAGATGGGTCTGATGGGTATTCCCTATCCAAAGGAATATGGCGGGGCCGGACTGGATGTAATCAGCTATGCCATCGCTGTAGAAGAATTATCCCGTGTAGACGGTGGTACAGGTGTTATTCTGTCCGCACATGTCTCACTGGGAAGCTACCCTATTTTTGCGTTTGGTACCGAGGAACAGAAGCAGAAATATCTGGTACCGCTGGCAAGCGGTGAAAAAATCGGCGCATTTGGATTAACGGAGGTAAATGCCGGAAGTGATGCGGCAGGTACCGAAACAACAGCTGTTCTGGAAGGTGATTACTACATTCTGAACGGTGGCAAGATCTTTATTACAAATGCTGATAAGGCAGATACGTATGTCGTCTTCGCATCCACAAATCCGGAAATGGGAACCAGAGGAATCTCCGCATTTATCGTGGAGAAGGGCTGGGACGGCTTTACCTTCGGTGATCATTACGACAAGATGGGCATCCGTTCATCCTCAACAGCCGAGCTGATTTTCAATGATGTAAAGGTACCTAAGGAAAACCTGCTTGGTAAGCTTGGTCAGGGCTTTAAGATTGCAATGGCCACACTGGATGGCGGTCGTATCGGTATCGCCGCACAGGCACTGGGAATCGCACAGGGTGCGTATGAGAATGCGCTGGAATACGCAAAGGAGCGTGTGCAGTTCGGCAAACCGATTGCACAGCAGCAGGTCATCAGCTTCAAGCTTGCCGATATGGCAACCAAGCTGCGTTGTGCAAGAATGCTGATTTACTCTTCTGCAGAACTGAAGGAAAACCATGAACCATATGGTATGGAATCCGCTATGGCGAAGCAGTATGCAAGTGATGTTGCGCTGGAAATCTGCAACGATGCCTTACAGATCTTCGGCGGAAGCGGTTATCTGAAGGGAATGGAAGTGGAACGTGCGTATCGTGATGCAAAGATTACTACCATTTATGAGGGAACCAATGAAATTCAGAGGGTCGTTATCGCCTCTCATATCATAGGAAAAGCGCCAAAGGACGGCGGTGTCCGTAAGAAAAAAGGTGCAATCACCGGAGAACGCAAAAAACAGATTTTCAAGGAAGGCGATGCACAGGAACGTGTCAATGCCCTGGTGGAAGCCTTACAGAAAGACGGCTATGATTTCACAGTCGGTATCCCGATGGACACCCCGATTATGAATGCGGAGCGTGTGGTATCAGCCGGCAAGGGTATCGGCGAAAAGAAGAACATGAAGCTGATTGAGGATCTGGCAAGAAGTGCAGGGGCCGCAATCGGAAGCTCCCGTCCGGTCGCAGAAACTCTGAAATATGTACCGATCAACCGCTATGTCGGTATGTCCGGTCAGAAATTTACCGGCAATCTGTATATCGCATGCGGTATCTCCGGTGCGGGACAGCATTTGAAGGGAATCAAGGATGCCACCACCATCGTTGCCATCAATACGAATGCCAATGCTCCGATCTTTAAAAATGCCGACTACGGGATTGTCGGTGATGTTATGGAAATACTGCCGCTGTTAAGCAAGGCTCTGGATACCGGAGAAAAGAAACCGGCTCCGCCAATGAAGAAAATGAAACGTCCGTTTATCAAAAAGGAAGCTCCTTCCTATATGCGTCATGTCTGCAATGGCTGCGGCTATGAATATGATCAGATGCTGGGAGATCCGGAAAATGATATTGCTCCGGGTACGCCGTTTGAAAAGCTGCCTGAGGAATGGATCTGTCCGGAATGCGGAGAAGCAAAGGATCAGTTCATCGAGACATTGGATTAAATAAAGAGAAGGAGGATGTAGTATGTACTGTGTAAGAAAAGTAGTTGACGATCTGTACTGGGTGGGAGGAAATGATCACCGTCTTGCCCTGTTTGAAAATATTCACCCGATTCCGAATGGCGTATCCTATAATTCCTATTTGCTGCTGGATAAGAAAACGGTATTGTTTGATACCGTAGACTGGGATGCCTGCCGTCAGTTTCTGGAAAATGTAGAGCATGTTCTGAACGGGCGTGACCTGGATTATCTGGTTATCAATCATATGGAGCCTGACCACGGTGCCAGCATTGAGGAAATTCTTCTTCGTTATCCAAAGGTGAAAATCATATCAACCGAAAAAAGCTTCCTGCTGATGCATCAGTTCGGCTTTAACGTTGACGGGCGCACAGAAGAGGTCAAGGAAGGCGATACCAGATGCTTCGGTAAGCACACCATCACCTTTGTAGAGGCTCCGATGGTGCACTGGCCGGAAGCAATGGTCAGCTTTGATGTAACAAACGGCGTTCTGTTTTCCGCTGATGCCTTTGGAAGCTTTGGCGCACTGGATGGCAAGCTGTTTAACGATGAGGTTGATTTTGACCGCGACTGGCTGGATGATGCCCGCCGTTACTATACCCATATCGTAGGAAAATACGGACCGCACGTACAGGCACTGCTGAAAAAGGCGGGAACCATTGATATCAAGGTTATCTGTCCGCTGCATGGACCGGTATGGAGAAATGATTTCGGTTATCTGCTGGATAAATATGACAAATGGAGCCGTTATGAGCCGGAGGAAACCGGTGTCCTGATTGCCTATGCCTCCATGTATGGAAATACGGAATCCGCCGCGCAGGTACTGGCCGCCAAGCTGGTGGAAAAGGGTGTTAAAAATGTTGTGGTGCATGATGTTTCCAATACCCATGTATCCTACCTGATCAGTGATGCGTTTAAATACAGCCATATCGTACTGGCTTCGGTAACCTATAACCTGGGAATCTATCCTGTTATGCATGATTTCCTCATGCATATGAAGGCACTCAATATGCAGAAGCGTACAGTGGGAATCATTGAAAACGGGTCCTGGGCACCGAAATCCGGGTCCCTCATGAAGGACTTCCTGGATAATCAGATGAAGCAGATGAGTATTCTGAATTCTGAAGTATCCATGATCAGTGCCCTGAATGATAATAATAAATCTGAAATGGATAATCTGGTTGATAGCATCATTGATTCCATGGAGGCTTAACAAAGGAGGATTCTCAGCCGAGAATCCTTTTTTTTTGCGCATGACAGTCCAGCGGACAGAGTTCCCCACACGGTCATTCAGATGTTCCTTTTTCATATCTGAGGCACTTATTAAATGTTTAAACAAATGAATTTGTACTGTTGAGCATACTTGTCGGACACATAGAAAGTATTCAAAAAAACAGAATACGAATCGTTTCCTTCACAGGCTTTCGCCGAATGAAAAAACCGCTGCATATTTTTCCGGACAACACGTATCGAGCATAAAGGATAAGCTTCTACTTATGCGAGGTCAAAGGTTACTTCTCAACAAACAATGCAAAAGAAAAGAGCACCCGGCTCAATCCTTTATCTGTCGCACTGTCTATTCCCATTCGGAATCAAATTTCACACTGCAGTATTCCATTGCTCCGGAGGTCTTAAAGGACATGGAAACGGCAGTATTGCTTTCTGTCCTATACCGAACGCGAACACCGTTTTTGCTATACCGCACACTCATCGGTTTTCCCAGTACCTGATACACATCCTGAAGTGTTGATGTACCGTTAACACCAGATGCGAATGTCAAAGCTTCCAGAGACTCATCCGCTGCAAATATTTCCTGAATCAAATGCTTTTCGGTCAGCTGATCTGTGGAAGAAATCGTTCCATCCACTCGCAAATCAATACGCATATCACTTTTTTCTGCACTGATGGTAGTCTCTTTTTTATTATATTCATCCAGATATTTGGATTTCCACCCTTTTTCTATAAGTGCTTTCGCAGGTGTCGTTTTGTTTATGCTCACACCATCGAACTGTATGCTTCCCTTCGCAAATTCATCCGCAGCACTTCCCTTCGCAAAGGGGATATCATATACAGAATACCCAACTGCCTTAGCCGTATCAAAGCTGATATTCTCTTTCTTTTCCTTGCGTTTTTCACTTCCTGACAATGCAACCTTGCTCAGTTTTCCTTTTTCAAATGAAAACTCTGCCAGCTCAGAGGTTTCATACGAGGTGCCTGTGACATAATCCATATTGCTGTCATCGTTGGAAATCCTATACTCATAAGGCGTTCCCAGTGCTTTGATTACATCCTGCTCAGTAGTACTTCCGATTTTAAAATTGTGAGGAAGCTTGTATCCCTTCACATTTTCTGTATTTCTGTCTGAAAAGACTACACGCTGAATCAGCGCATCGTTCACACTGATTTCTTCATCCTTCGGATTGAAGACACGGAGAATCATCGATTCCCGGTCATTATCCTTATATGTTAAAAATACCATATCATGTCCCAGCGCTTCGATATGCTCCGGCGCCTGATCCAGCTCCCAGGTATCCAGAAGATCCCCCAGCGGCTGGTAAATGGTGATATTCTCATCATGCAGTACGATCGTGAGATCTTCAAGCTTCAAGTCTTCTGCTTTTTTCTTCGCTTCCTCTTTTGAACATCCGCCGGCAAACAGCATGCCGCATGCCAGCAGCACCAATCCGTAATTTCTGATTTTCATACAGTTCTCCTTTTCATTTCTTCCATTTTGACAGCTTCAGCATATGAAACCCTCCCTCATACTGTCCTGAACCCATTGCTTTTCTTTCGAATACAGCAGCTTCGTTTATCTCCATCGTTTTCGTACCCGAATACACAATGCGATATCATCAGAGAATGAGTCCATTCCGGCAATACCGCAAAACACTCCGTCAGTTCTATTTGAACTGCCTCTTTTTCTCTGTTCACTCTTAATACCTCTGAAGAAAGAAAATGGTTGCAGAAAAGCAAAAATTATTTTTTTATATGCAAAAGCAGTGTAACATTTGTTCTATGTAAGAATTGTGCAGGCCGTTTATATCTTGAAATCGGCTACCACATTTCTCTTGTGAATCCCCTGCAGGACAGTATAAAGGCACATGAAGCAATTACTTACTGATTGTCCAATCCCTGTGTTTTCAGTCCAAGCCTGAAAGACTTGGATATGCTGATTTCTCAATGCCGTTTTACAGTATCGAAAACCACGATATGAGTTCATAATACTGCCTGAAAGGACTGAAACCATGAAAATTCTATCTCATACGCTGTACACTCCTACGTCCATTTACCGCATGGAAAAATGCGGCATTCATGCCGCACAATTCTTATTCTTCTCCGCTGATGGAAAACCAGCGAATTTCATTTGCCTGTAAACGGATATCAAATACATCGTGGTCCGTATAAATCCGCGTATCCTGCACCTCATACGTATTGTTCACCACACAGTAGCTGTTTGTATTCGGATAAACATTGACCTCCACATTGCAGTTTTCGCTGTACCATTTTTTCATTTCCGTTTCTTTTCCTGCCGCATAGAACAGGCAGCGATACAGCAGACGTGCATTTTCAAAGCTGAATGGCAAACCGCTCAGATAGACACTTTTCCCTTTCCCATACGTATTGGCCGCAAAACGGATATTCTGATGTTCATTGATCAAAACCGCCGTATCCGGCAATGCATAGATATTGCGTATTTCTTCTCCAAGCTGTAAAGCTTCAGGCAGCTCCTCCTTCAGGAAATGCGGCTGCTCCTCCCAGTTATATTTATCCTGTGACAGGGAAAAGCCAACCTCCTTATCCACGCCCAGCACATCATACAGCTGGAAGAAATGTCCTTCTTTTTGTGCTGCACTCGGTTCTCCGACGCCGATAAAGCCGCCCCCCTCGTATACAAATTTGCGTAGGGCGCTCACAATGCGTGCATCCTTCCAGTAATCTCCTCCGCTGAAGGCTGTATAGGCATCCCCTGCATTGATAATCACACCGGCATCATCCAGTACCTTCGGATGTTCCAGTATATCGTCAAAGCTGATAAACTGCACATCAAACGGCATGCCGCTCAGAGCCTCCAGAACACCGGAATAGGAATAAATCTGCTTATACCACAGCGCATGAGCGACCATTTCCGCTCCCCAGCCCCGAAGTGCTCCCCAGCTGTTAAGAATCGTCACCTTAAACGGCATGCACATCGGCTGTGCAGAGTGTACATGCTCGTACAGCTCACGAAATTCATTGCATACCTCTTCAATATAATCAACAAAATCCGGAAATTTCAATGCAAGCTTCAGATACCCGCCATATCCGATACGGTCCAGTGGTGAGCGAAGGATTGCACGCCTTGCCGTCACCCAGTTTACCTTCGCCTCCTGAACAGGGTCACCGCCCTCATGAAATACATCGGGGAAGAAATACGGCAGAAACCGTCCCTCCGTATACTTCACTCCTCTGATATCGGAAATCAGACGCAAGGTACGTCCATCCCCGACAGAGCCCACTACGGCATCCAGTCCAAGCTTCTGAAAGTAAGGCCCAAACGGTTCTGTCCCAATCCAGTGGTCTCCCAGAAACATCATCGCTTCCTTACCGGCTTCATGTGTAATATCCACAAGTTTCTTCACCAGCCTCGCAACCTCGCGCATCTGAAAGTCCATGAAATCACGATATTCCTTTGTAGGGACACAGAAGGTGGAATTATGATATCCCTGATTGATGATATACTCCGGACGAAACCGGTATCCGACCTCCTGCTCAAACTGTTCAAGAATATAGGGGGACACACTGGCACTGTAACCGAACCAGTCTACAAATTTCTCCCGCGCCTGCTCATCGAACATGAGCGTAAACTGATGAAAGAATGTCGTAAAGCGAATAACATCCACCTCCGGATGCTCAGCAATCCAGCGGCGCAGCTTATCCAGAACATATGCCTGAGTCTTTGGCTGCCGTACATCATAGGTCATCTGATGCTCCTCATGCTTCCATTCATTGGTCAGGGCATTGTACATATGCACCGGATCCCAGATCACAAATGCCAGAAAGCTTACTGTATACGCATGAAACGGCACACATTCCAACACGACAACCGCTTCCTTTTCCGCGTCATATTCCCACTTGTCCGCAGCAACCACATCACCGCTCGTACGGTCGATCACCTCCCACCACCGCTTTATATCATCCAATAAATTGACCTTCAGCTGTTCCTTATAATAATGCTTCATCAACGGTATGGTCAGGGTCTGTGCACTTGCCGTCACCATATCGCTCATCAGATACATCTGCTGTATCTCCTGCGGATTTGCACTTGCCCATGCATTATCCTTTCTCGTCGTATAATAGGTCGCATACTGCTTCACATCCAGCTCACGCAGCTGCTCGGGCATGCTGGTGCCGTCACAGTCCCGGATCGCATCCGCCCCCCATCGTTCTATGATGTTTAAGGTTTCCTCAATTACATCAACATCGGTCGGCACAGTTACGCGCCCCTTTTTCGTATTCATGTCAAACTCCTCCTGATCATCTTTATCTTCATTTTATGGGCTTATGAAGTGCTTGTCAAACCGTCCGGGCACGTCGATCTGCAAAAAAACGGGCAAGATATCTAAAAAAGCGAATCCGGTATTTCTTATTTATTCGATAAACACAAGCATTGTATTTCATTTTTTAGAGATATTGGCTACTTTTATTTTTTGCCAATAAATATAATTCTTGTCAACGACAGCGGTGTCTATTATAATAAAAGCAGATATAAGGATGTGATATGATGAGTATACAAAGATATCAGCTGAAGAATCGCAAGCTGGATAAGATGAGCTTCCACCTTCTCTATATTTCAACAAGTCGTTATGAGGGTGACTGGCACAGCACGCCGCATGCCCATCACTGTACGGAATTATTTTATGTATCCAGCGGCAAGGGAAGCTTTCTTGTAAATGATGATGTTTTCGATGTAAAGGCGGATGATTTGATCATTGTCAATCCCAATGTCCCGCATACGGAAATGAGCAGGGATGAATCCCCTTTGGAATATATCGTTCTCGGTATTGAAGGTCTGCAGTTTACCAGCTTTACCAACCATATGGAATATGAGGACTACAGTGTCCACAACTATTATGAATTCAAGCATGAGATTCTGTTTTATCTGAAAACACTGGTGCAGGAAATGGCGCAGCAGGATGATGATTACGAGGCGGTATGTCAGAATCTGCTGGAGGTGCTGATCATCAACATGGTACGCAGGACAAAGGCGAACCTGATTGTAGCGCCGTCTCAGAAAATAACCAAGGAATGTCATTTTGTGGAGCAGTATATCAACAATCATTATCAGGAGGATATCACGCTGGAGCTGTTAAGTGAAAAAACCTATATGAATAAATTTTATCTGGTACATGCCTTTAAGCAGTACAAGGGCGTCTCCCCCATCAATTATCTCATCCGACTGCGTGTACAGCAGGCTAAGGAGCTGCTGGAAACCACAAATTATTCCATAGCACAGATTTCCGACTCCTGCGGCTTTTCCTCTCAGTCTTATTTCTCACAGGTCTTTAAAAAAGCATGCGGGATGACACCGAATGCCTATCGCAAAAGCAGTGATCGTGGCAAGGTCGTCGCAAATGACATCACATAGCCGCTCATGCTTTGATATAGCACGATAGAAACCGTAGGAAGCCCTGCTTACAGTGTTTATGCCAAGCAGCTGTACGCTCCCCCTTATGCCGGAAAGCTGAAATTCACACATCCTTTCAAAATTCAAATAAGAAAGCAGGGAGTCCTTGATTGCATATGAGGTGTTTCTTGTTTCACTGTAAAGGACGAATATGCAACGGAAAAGCTGAAAATGAATGAATGATACGAAGGTGACAATGCTTTATGCTCGTCATCTTCTTTTTTATACCGGACTGATTATGAAATATCAAATTCTTCTTACGCATGATTCTCACGAAACAAAAAGCCGATTTTCCACACCTGCAAGTGCAGTCCTTGCGCTGTCTGATTGAACGCTATCCCCTGTGAACTGTACCGGATGTATTCTAAGCAGTAAATACAACTGTGAAGTTCATACTGTTATGAAAAAAATCCTTTCCCCTCTGAATCGTTCCTGTATGAAAAGCGGATGCAACATCTTGTGACTGCCTATGCTTATCCCGCAGAGAAATTTCTTTCTGTCTATGCTTCAAAGTATACATCAGCGTCCTTTACCGTTTCCCCTTCTTCCATCGTTCTGTCTTCCTGCAAAAGAAAAGATGCGAAGCATTGTCCGCATTTTTCTACTTCATCAGTTTTCCTATGCCCTTATAATCCCGCAGAATATTTGTGTCATAGCTGAAAATCATCTTCTGTTCCCTGCGTACCCGCTGAAGTGCTAGCGAGATCAGCTCATCCAGCAGGGCAGGAAAGGAAAGACCTTCCTTTTCCCACAAATAGAAGGACAGGGAGCCAGGAATCGTATTGATTTCATTCACATATAGAGCTGAACTGTCTGCATGCATCAGAAAATCAATCCGCACGACCCCTGCCGCATTCAGCGCACGGAAGGCATCCATCGCCATCGTGCGAACCTCCTCAGCCTGCTCATCACTAAGCTCTGCCGGCAGCTTCCGGCTGGTACTGAGCATTCCCTTGGATTTACCCTGTCCGCTGTACTTGTTGTCATAAGACAGAATTTCATCCTGCTTGACAACTTCTTCCAGTGTACTGCAGCGACAGCCGTCCTCATCTCCCAGTACCGAGGCGTTGATTTCCCGCAGCGGTTCAATCACCTTTTCAATCACAACCTTGTGATCATACTGAAAGGCCTCGATCATGCTTTTATGCAGCTCCACATCATTGTGGGCAACGGCGATGCCGACACTGCTGCCCAGATTCGCAGGCTTAATGATGAGCGGATAACCAAGACGCTGCGCTTTTTTGAAAAAGGACTGCTCCATCGGCTGATGCAATGTCCAGAAAAACCACGGTACAACCGAAAGCCCGCTATCCTGCAATACCTGCTTCATAATCACCTTATCCTGTCCGATTGCGCCGGCCAGAACACTGCAGCCGACATAGGGTATCCAGATCGTTTTCAGATATCCCTGAAAGGTGCC
>OBWK01000620.1_pt1 | contig 15328 bp, 12 predicted proteins | sample 1495251 | NCBI WGS metagenome assembly OBWK01 (sample SAMEA2580065, study PRJEB22360) | human gut metagenome | biome: human gut; feature: human-associated habitat; material: faeces | place: Denmark | collected 2008/2010 | reverse complement strand
TACCGTTTGCGCTGGTGGGCGGCATCTGGTTGCTGTGGTGGATGGGCTTTCATCTTTCCGTGGCGACGGGCACCGGTTTTATTGCCCTTGCCGGGGTCGCCGCCGAATTTGGCGTGGTGATGCTGATGTATTTACGTCACGCCATAGAGGCCGAGCCGTCGTTGAATAATCCGCAAACATTCAGCGAGCAGAAGCTGGATGAGGCGTTATATCACGGCGCGGTACTGCGCGTGCGCCCGAAAGCGATGACGGTGGCGGTGATTATCGCTGGTCTGCTGCCGATTCTGTGGGGAACAGGAGCAGGGTCAGAGGTGATGAGCCGGATTGCCGCGCCGATGATTGGCGGCATGATCACCGCGCCTTTGCTGTCGCTGTTTATTATCCCGGCGGCGTATAAGCTGATGTGGCTGCACCGACATCGGGTACGGAAATAAAAGCAGGATACCCCGTTTAACCGTGTGGATTGTGTCTTGCGACGATGGGCACTAAATGTTAAAAGGTGCCCCTCAACAAAAAAGACACACAGGGGAAAGGCGTGAAAAACGCGTCAACCGTATCGGAAGATACTGCGTCGAATCAAGAGCCGACGCTTCATCGCGGATTACATAACCGTCATATTCAACTGATTGCGCTGGGTGGCGCAATTGGTACTGGTCTGTTTCTTGGCATTGGCCCGGCGATTCAGATGGCGGGTCCGGCTGTATTGCTGGGCTACGGCGTCGCCGGGATCATCGCTTTCCTGATTATGCGCCAGCTCGGCGAGATGGTGGTCGAAGAGCCGGTATCCGGTTCATTTGCCCACTTTGCCTATAAATACTGGGGACCGTTTGCGGGCTTCCTCTCTGGCTGGAACTACTGGGTAATGTTCGTGCTGGTGGGAATGGCAGAGCTGACCGCTGCGGGCATCTATATGCAGTACTGGTTCCCGGATGTTCCAACGTGGATTTGGGCTGCCGCCTTCTTTATTATCATCAACGCCGTTAACCTGGTGAACGTGCGCTTATATGGCGAAACCGAGTTCTGGTTTGCGCTGATTAAAGTGCTGGCGATCATCGGTATGATCGGCTTTGGCCTGTGGCTGCTGTTTTCTGGGCACGGCGGTGAGAAAGCCAGTATCGATAACCTCTGGCGCTACGGCGGTTTCTTTGCCACCGGCTGGAATGGATTGATTTTGTCGCTGGCGGTAATTATGTTCTCCTTCGGCGGTCTGGAGCTGATTGGGATTACTGCGGCTGAAGCGCGCGATCCGGAAAAAAGCATCCCTAAAGCAGTGAATCAGGTGGTGTATCGCATCCTGCTGTTTTATATCGGTTCACTGGTGGTTTTACTGGCGCTCTACCCGTGGGTGGAAGTGAAATCCAATAGTAGCCCGTTTGTGATGATTTTCCATAATCTCGACAGCAACGTGGTGGCTTCTGCGCTGAACTTCGTCATTCTGGTGGCATCGCTGTCGGTGTATAACAGCGGGGTTTACTCTAACAGCCGCATGCTGTTTGGCCTTTCTGTGCAGGGTAATGCGCCAAAGTTTTTGACTCGCGTCAGCCGTCGCGGCGTGCCGATTAACTCGCTGATGCTTTCCGGAGCGATCACTTCGCTGGTGGTGTTAATCAACTATCTGCTGCCGCAAAAAGCGTTTGGTCTGCTGATGGCGCTGGTGGTAGCAACGCTGCTGTTGAACTGGATTATGATCTGCCTGGCGCATCTGCGTTTTCGCGCGGCGATGCGACGTCAGGGGCGTGAAACACAATTTAAGGCGCTGCTCTATCCGTTCGGCAACTATCTTTGCATCGCCTTCCTCGGCATGATTTTGCTGCTGATGTGCACGATGGATGATATGCGCTTGTCAGCGATTCTGCTGCCGGTGTGGATTGTGTTCCTGTTTGTGGCGTTTAAAACATTGCGTAGGAAAGTGAATTAAGCTGATGTGAGGCTGATTTGCCCGATGCGCAAGCTTATCGGGCCTACAATTTGTAACGATTCTGTAGGTCGGATAAGGCGTTCACGCCGCATCCGACAAAATGATGTCAACAATCTGAAAGCCGCTCTCATCCATTCGATGAGAGCGGTTTTTTTAATTACTGCTTAAATGCACCCGCCAGAGAGCGAATATCATTGCCGGTTGGCGACTGATGAAGTCGCAGACCAAACTCTTCGACAATCGCAAATATATGATCGAATATATCAGCCTGAATGCTTTCATATTCCAGCCACACCACGGTGTTGGTAAACGCATAGATCTCAAGCGGTAAACCGTTATCACCAGGAGCCAGTTGGCGTACCATTAAGGTCATATCTTTGCGAATCCGCGGATGATTCCGCAGATATTCGTTCAGATAGGCACGAAAGGTTCCAATATTGGTCATTCGGCGCAGGTTTAATACCGACTCCGTAGAACCTTGCTGGCGATTCCACTCATTAATTTCCTGATGGCGGCTGGTTAAATAAGGCTTTAACAAGTGCGCTTTATTCAGCCGTTGCATTTCGTCTTCATCAAGAAAGTGAATACTGGTGACATCAATACTGATACTGCGCTTAATACGTCGCCCGCCAGATGCTGACATCCCGCTCCAGTTTTTAAAGGAGTCAGAAACCAGAGACCAGGTGGGAATAGTGGTAATGGTATTGTCCCAGTTACGAACTTTGACGGTGGTTAACCCAATATCGATCACCGCGCCATCCGCGCCGTATTTCGGCATCTCCAGCCAGTCACCCAGTTTCAGCATATCGTTCGCGGAAAGCTGAATACCTGCCACCAGACCAAGAATCGGATCTTTAAATACCAACATTAGCACGGCAGCCATTGCACCAAGACCGCTGATCAGAATCGCTGGCGACTGACCAATCAGCAGCGAGATCATCAAAATGCCGACCAGAATCGCGCCGATCAGTTTAATCCCCTGAAATATCCCTTTCAGCGGTAACTGAGATGCCGCCGGGAATTTCTGCGCCAGATTCAAAATAACATCCAGCAACGAGAAGACTGAAAGCAGCGCATACATCATGATCCACAACTGCGCGCAGGTAGTCAGAATATCTGCCGCTTCGGTGCCTTTTTGCAGCCAGAATACCGCCTGAATATTGACGATAATCCCCTGCAGGGTAAAAGCTAAACGGTGGAAGAGTTTATTCTGGGTAATGATTTGCAACCAAAGCCGTGAACTGGCAATGGCACGTTTTTCGAAGGTCCGCAGTACCACCCAATGCAAAATAATATGCACCACGACGGCGGTCAGAAAAATAATACCGAAAATCATCACCATCGAGGTGGTGTGATCAATCTCAATACCCGCTAAATCTTCAACCTGGGATATTAAATCCTGCATAACGTCTCCTTTATACAACAGCAGCCTATGATGACGGCTGAAACAGGGTTATGCAAATCAGGAGAATCTGAGGGGAAATAGCCGGGCAGATGCCCGGCAAGGGAGAATTACACTTCGGTTAAGGTAATGTTTTGCGGCAGACGAGATTTCGGCAGCGTAGCGTTAAAATCTTCAACGCTGTGATGACCCACCGGAACAACCACCAGACTGGTGTAGCCTTTCTCTTTCAGACCAAATTCTTCATCGAGGATGGCGGCGTCAAAACCTTCGATGGGCACCGCGTCCAGACCCAGCGCCGCCACGCCCAGCAGAAAGTTACCGACGTTGAGATAAACCTGTTTTGCCATCCACTCTGCATCATCATGCAGATCTTTACGGTGCATATCGGCGAAGAACTTGCGACCTTTATCGTTCGCGGCTTTCGCTTCCGGCGTGGCAAAGCGGCCATCGGCATCTTCCTGGTCAACAACCAGCTTCAGCCAGGCATCGTCCATCGCGGTTTTTGCACAGAACACCACGACGTGCGAGGCATCAAGCATTTTACGCTCGTTGAACACGTAATTATCGGCAGCGGATTTGGCAACACGCGCTTTACCTTCTTCCGTGCTGGCAACAATAAAATGCCACGGCTGGGAGTTGGTGCTGGATGGGCTGTATTGCAGTAGAGTTTTGATCTGCTCGGCCTGTTCCGGGGTAAGTTTTTTGCTGGCATCAAATGCCTTAGTGGAATGACGCTTTAAGGCGACAGAAATGATATCCATAAAGACTCCATGTGAAAGTAATTTTGCGTGCCAGCAGATTACAAGGATCGAGATGAAATGGTAAGCGAGAAAAATGCGCTATTGATTTACGGTTGAGTCAGGACGCAGTCGTTTTTGATCGCGTTTAGCCAGACCATCAACCACCAGATTCCACGAATCGTTGATCAGATCGCGAAGTAACGCTTCGGAGATTTCCTCGCCGGGATACACCGAAATCCAGTGCTTTTTATTCATGTGATACCCTGGCTTGATGCTTGGGTATATTTGCTGATTTAGCAGGGATTTTTGTGGATCGGACTTCAGATTGATAAAGGGGACGCCGCGTAGCTCCGACGACAGCATAAAAATCTTGCCGCCAATTTTAAAAACATCGAACTCCGGGCCAAAAGGCCAGCAAAGCTCGACAAAGGGTAACTCAAGAGCCAGGCGTTTCGCCGTTTCGTGCAGTGATTGCTTATCCATAAATGTTCCTTTAGGCGAAGGAGAATAAGCAAAGTATGCCGCGAAGTTCGGCGATAATCGACGTTTAATCCGCCAGCGAGAACCAGAGTCGCCAGATAAAGCGTAGAACAAAATACTCAATAGCGCCCAGCACTAAAAACCACAGACAAAACAATAAAGTGTAAAGCTGGCTAAGATCCATCAGATGGAACGTGGTCACCAGTTTTTGTGCCAGCGTCAGCCCCAGTGCGGGGGCGGGCAGCAGCAGGCAAGAGAGGAAAGCCATCAGCAAAATGCCTGCTGCGGTGGTCAAGGTTTCTAAAGGGTGTTTCATAACATTGTTAAATGTAAGTTAAAACACCATTGTCAGGGATATTCTTCTGTAAGGCAATTCCCGACTTATTCTCCGGCCCAGATCTCACAATGCTTTTTCACCAGCCCAATTAGCGAGCCACCATCGGCGACGAAATCACGCATTAGCTGCGCTTCATTCAGACCACTGACGACCTGACGGTGCAGTGCTTCAATTGCGCTCGATGCGCCAATTTTATGTGCAGAAGGGGCGATTTTTTCCAGTAAACGCAAGGTGGCTTCCGTTAGTGACCGACGATCGCCAGTATGCGGATCGGTAATGACGCCTTCCAGCCCATAGCGACAGGCCTGGAAACGGTTGAATTTATACAGCAGGTAATCTTTCTCCTGATGTTTAAACGGGCGTTCCGTCAGTAACCAGTGGGCGGTAGCCTGAATTAATCCCGCCATATTTACCGCGTGGCTAAGGGTTAACGGGGTATCCATCACCCGAACTTCCACCGTACCAAAATGGGGGCTGGGGCGAATATCCCAGTGCAGATCTTTAATGCTGTCGATCATCGTGGTGTAACTCAGGCAGCGAAACAGGGCTTCAAATTGTTGCCAGTTACTGACCCACTGCATCGGGCCATTATCGGGAAAGGCGGAAAAAATATTCGGTCGTGAAGAGGCAAAACGCGTATCCGTTCCTTGCATATATGGCGACGCGGCGGAAAGGGAGATAAAGTGCGGCACAAACCGTGACAAGCCGTGCAGCAAATAAATGGCGTCATCGCCACTGGCGCAGCCAACATGGACATGCTGACCAAAAACGGTCGCCTGCTGGATGAGATAGCCAAAGTTTTCCAGCGTTCGTTGATAGCGTTCGTTATCGCATACCTCCTGACGCTGCCATTTCTGAAACGGATGCGTGCCACCGCCGCAAATTTCCAGATGATGGTCTGCGGCTGCCTGCAATACGACTTTCTGCATCGCTGAAAATTGCCCGGCAGCCTGGTTGATATCACGGCAAACATCCGTCGCCAGCTCCAGCATACTTTCGGTGATATCGTGCTTTACCTCTCCGGCCGTGATCTGATTTTTAACCGCGTCAATCAGCATTGATGAGTCCTGGCTTAAGTCATAGCCCGGCGGATTAACCACCTGCATTTCCAGTTCAATACCGAGGGTAAAAGGTTCAGAAACATGAAAATCGGGTAATGGCATAGGTTTCTCTTATGTTGGCGTTTTCTGTTCAGTATAGAAGTGGGAGCGGCTGGGCGAGATGCGGAAGTTCTGGAATGTTTCTTTTTTTGGTGATGGTGACTGAAGCAAATTGGCTACATTTTGCAATGTGACCAGTTGCGTCATAGCTGGCTGGTGGCGAAGAATTTTGACGATTGAGGCATGCAGATAAAAACGGGTTCAGCTTCAGTTGATCAAATGGGGAGTGAGAAGTCCGAAATAGGATTTACTGTATAAATAAACAGCTATTTTGTTGAGGAAGGGTAAGATAACTGCGGGTGCCTGAAGCTTTCCGGTTTCAGGTTTACTCTGAGGTCTGGAAAGATGAAGCCCCAGGACGATATTTCTATCAACCCTGGGGCTACCTACCCAAACCTGAACAATTTGGATGGTAGTCCCTTCTTCGCATGGAGGCAATATAAACATGCTGACGAAATATGCCCTTGTGGCAGTCATAGTGCTGTGTTTAACGGTGCTGGGATTTACGCTTCTGGTCGGAGACTCGCTGTGTGAGTTTACCGTAAAGGAACGTAATATTGAGTTTAAGGCTGTTCTCGCTTACGAACCGAAGAAGTAGCCGCTGTGCGGGGAGTAATCCCCGCATATCCGGTTGTCAGGTCAGGATGGTAGGGCACCTGCTTTACACTTTCGCCCGCGGTCAGAGATGGCTGCGGGCGAATCGTACCAGATGTTGTCAATTAATCGTGTTGGCACAGCGTTATGACTATTTTTTCTTTTATCTGCCAGTGCACAGCAAACATCTCATTCTCACGATGAATTATGACCTGTTGTTTATTCCGGCTAATTATCTGATAGTCCAGAAAATCTGCATCAGTTTGTCTTTCACATGCCTTAAATGCGCTCTCTTTGGCGGAAAATGCCAGCGTCAGCGCCAGAGAAAAGGTTAAACCGCATTCTGCGAGTCGCTCGTGTTCTGCTGGTGTAATAATGTTGTCTGTCAATTCTCTTGCGGTTTGTACAGAGAAAATCTCTTCGATATCAATGCCAATCGGTTGACGAGATACCACGGCTAATGCCGTAGTCCCACAGTGACTAATGCTGCCGTATACCCCCGCAGGCCACACAGGTTGGCGTAGCTCGCCGATTGCAGGCACACATTTATAGCCATATTCCCGCAGCGCATAAATTGCAGCGATCCGCCCGGCTAAATGCTCTGTTTTACGTTTACGTCCAGCGTGTTGAAGTTGTGCGTAGTGCGGCAGCCAGAGTAAATCCTGCTCGCGAAAACTCGCCGGATCAAACTCAACAAAATGCAGCGTATGTCCGGCAAAGGGGAGGGTGGTATGCGTAGTTTTCATGTCAACCATATTAGAGAATGATGACAAACGCAAAACTGCCTGATGCGCTACGCTTATCAGGCCTACGTGGTCCTGCAATATATTGAATTGGCAAGATTTTTGTAGGCCGGATAAGGCGTTCACGCCGCATCCGGCATGAACTACGCGCACTTTGTCAACAATCTGACGTTAGCTTCAGAAGTGAGTATTAATGCTCATATACCACGTACGTCCCGGCTCGTTATAGGTATACGCCCCGGCACCTGCGATATAGTTGGCTCCTGCCAGATCGCCCGTGGTCTGGGCATTACCCGCACGCCACAAACGTTTGTCGAACAGGTTGTCCACGCCGCCGGTCAGACTGACATTCTTGGTCACATCCCAGGTCGCGCTCAGGCCAACAATGCTGTACGGACTGATTTCTTTGGTTTCCGGTCCAACCGCTGGCTGACCTTTATAGTTGTACTTCTTCGGCTGCTGTTTGCCGTACCAGGTGAAGGTCGTTTGCATCGACAAATCTTCCCGTGCCTGCCAGCTCAGCGTTGAGTTCAACGTATACTCCGGGATGATCGACAAACGGTCGCCCGTGGTTTTGTTTTCACTCTTCAGCATATAAGTGATGTTATTGGTCCACATCACCGTTTCGCTAACCGGTACGTTTAACGATCCTTCCAGACCTTCAACCACCGCTTTCGGCACGTTATCCCACTGATAGAGATCGGTGCCGACTGCGTTTTTCCCTACAGCTACATAGCCCGCTTCAATCTTATTGCGATAATCGTTACGGAACCAAGTCACGCCCGCCAGCCAACCGTCGCGTTTGAACTCCAGACCAATCTCCTTGTTGATGCTGGTTTCTGCTTTCAGGTCATCGTTACCTTGCAGATAGCAGCCGCCCGCGCTGGCATAGCAGCCCTGACCTTTACTGTAGAGAATGTAGTTCGGGTTAGTCTGGTACAGGCTCGGCGCTTTATAGGCGCGGGCGATGCCCATTTTCAGCGTGAAGTCATCGCCTAAACCTTGCGATATGTTCAGCGCCGGGCTCCAGTTATTGCCGACAATACTGTGATGATCGAAACGCAGCCCCGGCGTTACGATGGTGCTGTCAGTCAGCTCCATATTGTTTTCGGCAAACAGCGAGAAAATTTCTGCTTTTGAATACGGGCTACGGTCGGTGGCACTCACACCATCAATAGCACCGCCGGTATTCGTTCCGGTCAGCGCCTGGGTGTTGGAACTTAAGTCCTTCATCCGTTGCTGATTCCACTCTGTACCCAGCGTCAGCGTTTGGTTTACGAGGAAATCAATCGGCAGGTTAACTTCGCTGTGCAGCATCACGTCATCAAGATCGATATCGACGAAATCCTGTGCCGCTTTTTCGTTAAATTTCCCTTCAGTACCGCCCGCCAGACCTTCCGGAATACGCGAGTTACGGGTGTGTTCGTACTGCACCCAGTTGCTGGTGGTCACGCCGTTATCCCAGCCACCGTTCCAGGTCAGCGAGTAGTTCTGGCGATACAGGCGGTTGGTTTCATCGCCATATTTCGAGCGAGTGTAAGCGTCAGAGTTGGTGTTCTGCGTATCACCCGCATACAGGTTACCCTGGCGGCTGTAGCCCGCTTCCAGTTCGAGTGACTGCAGAGGCGCGAAGTCCCAGCGCACCACGCCATTAATATCTTTGTTGATCACCCCTTCGCGCCCGGCTGGTAACGTCGTGGCATACGTTCCGGCACGCGCGGACTGATGGCCCTGGTTGATATCCCACGCGTCAGCCTGGGTTTTGTCGAGGTTGCCATACAAGCGGAAGCTGAATTCGTCGCCCAGCGGACCGGTCAGGCTGAAGTTGGTGCGTTTGGTGGCACCTTCCTCTTTATGTTCTGGCGCATTGAAATAAGCATCCCAGGAGCCGTGCCACTCACCGCTGCCTTTTTTGGTAATGATGTTAACCACGCCGCCCGCCGCGCCGTTGCCATAACGCGCAGCTGCCGGACCACGTAGAACTTCAATACGTTCAATCATTTCAGGCGGCACCCAGGAGGTATCACCACGGGTATCGCGCTCGCCACGCCAGCCCTGACGCACAGAGTTACGGCTGCTTACCGGCTTGCCGTCAATCAAAATCAGCGTGTTTTCCGGACCCATGCCGCGAATATCAATCTGGCGGTTATTACCACGCTGACCACTGGTGGAGTTACCGGTCAGGTTAACGCCAGGCATGGTACGAATGATCTCCGATACATCGCGGGCAACCGGGTTTTTGCGGATTTCATCTGCGGTAATGGTCGAAACGCCGGGCGCCTGCAAGTTCTGCTCGGCGGCGGTAACAACAATAGTATCGTCATGTGAAACAGGAGTATCGGTCGGCTCTTGTGCCTGTGCTACCCCATAAATCCCCAGATTGACCAACAAGGCCAGGGAATGAATCTTCTTGTTCATTGTTTTATTCCTGCATTTTTGCCACGAATTGCAACTGTCGGGCATGGTCGTCATCAACACGACGCATCCCGCTACCGCGAAAACCTTTGATCCTGAAAGACACGCAGTGCAGCTGATTAATTAATGTCCGCGCTTCCCACGGCGCGCCATTACGCTATTGCAAATGCAAATGGTTATCAATAATATTATCAATATATTTCTGCAATCAATAAAAAATTGCACAGTAAACATGGGGTTATGGTGTGACGGCGTTAAAAGTAGGAAGTGAGAGCTGGTGGCAGTCGAAACATGGCCCGGAATGGCAGCGTCTGAATGACGAAATGTTTGAAGTCACTTTTTGGTGGCGTGATCCACAAGGTTCTGAAGGCCACTCGACGATAAAGCGCGTATGGGTCTATATCACTGGCATGACCGATCACCATCAGAACAGCCAGCCCCGGTCGATGCAGCGAATTGCAGGAACCGATGTTTGGCAGTGGACGACACAACTCAATGCCAACTGGCGCGGCAGCTACTGCTTTATTCCTACCGAACGCGATGACATTTTTTCTGCACCATCCCCCGATCGCCTCGAATTACGCGAAGGCTGGCGAAAACTATTACCCCAGGCGATAGCCGATCCGCTGAATCCACAAAGCTGGAAAGGCGGGCGAGGGCACGCTGTTTCTGCACTCGAAATGCCGCAAGCGCCTCTGCAACCGGGATGGGATTGTCCGCAAGCGCCAGAAACGCCTGCCAAAGAAATTATCTGGAAAAGTGAACGGTTGAAAAATTCACGCCGTGTATGGATTTTTACCACCGGCGATGCAACAGCAGAAGAACGCTCGCTGGCAGTTTTGCTTGATGGCGAATTTTGGGCGCAGAGTATGCCCGTCTGGCCTGCGCTGACTTCGCTGACCCATCGTCGGCAACTTCCGCCCGCCGTGTATGTGTTGATCGACGCTATCGACACCACGCACCGCGCCCACGAACTGCCGTGTAATGCGGATTTCTGGCTGGCAGTACAGCAAGAGTTATTACCCCAGGTGAAAGCTATTGCCCCTTTTAGCGATCGCGCCGATCGCACCGTGGTCGCCGGACAGAGTTTTGGTGGGCTTTCCGCGCTGTATGCCGGACTGCACTGGCCTGAACGCTTTGGCTGTGTATTAAGCCAGTCAGGCTCGTACTGGTGGCCGCATCGGGGCGGGCACCAAGAGGGCGTGTTACTTGAACAGCTAAAAACTGGTGAAGTTAGCGCCGAAGGTCTGCGCATTGTGCTGGAAGCGGGTGTTCGCGAGCCGATGATTATGCAGGCCAATCAGGCGCTGTGTGCGCAATTACACCCCCTAAAAGAATCCATTTTCTGGCGTCAGGTTGACGGCGGACATGATGCGCTTTGTTGGCGCGGTGGCTTGATGCAGGGGCTAATCGACCTCTGGCAACCACTTTTCCATGACAGGAGTTGAATATGGCATTCAGTAATCCCTTCGATGATCCACAGGGAGCGTTTTACATTTTGCGCAATGCGCAGGGGCAATTCAGTCTGTGGCCGCAACAATGCGCCTTACCGGCAGGCCGGGGCGTTGTGTGTCAGGCCCCGTCGTATCCGCACAGGCGTCCTGCCAGCAGTGGCTGGAAGCCCACTGGCGTACTCTGACACCGGCGAATTTCACCCAGTTGCAGGAGGCACAATGAGCCAGCATTTACCTTTGGTCGCCGCACAGCCCGGCATCTGGATGGCAGAAAAACTGTCGGATTTACCCTCCGCCTGGAGCGTGGCGCATTACGTTGAGTTAACCGGAGAGGTTGATGCGCCACTACTGGCCCGCGCGGTGGTTGCCGGACTAGCGCAAGCAGATACGTTGCGGATACGTTTTACGGAAGATAACGGCGAAGTCTGGCAGTGGGTCGATGATGCGCAGACGTTCGAACTGCCAGAAATTATCGACCTGCGAACCAACATTGATCCGCACGGTACTGCGCGGGCATTAATGCAGGCGGATTTGCAACAAGATCTGCGCGTCGATAGTGGTAAACCACTGGTCTTTCATCAGCTGATACAGGTGGCGGATAACCGCTGGTACTGGTATCAGCGTTATCACCATTTGCTGGTCGATGGCTTCAGTTTCCCGGCCATTACACGCCAGATCGCCAATATTTACTGCGCATTGCTGCGTGGCGAACCAACGCCTGCTTCGCCGTTTACGCCTTTCGCTGATGTAGTGGAAGAGTATCAGCAGTACCGCGAAAGTGAAGCCTGGCAGCGTGATGCGGCATTCTGGGCGGAACAACGTCGTCAACTGCCACCGCCCGCGTCACTTTCTCCGGCCCCTTTACCGGGGCGCAGCGCCTCGGCAGATATTTTGCGCCTGAAACTGGAATTTAACGACGGGGAATTCCGCCAGTTGGCTACGCAACTTTCAGGTGTACAACGTACCGATTTAGCCCTTGCACTGGCGGCTTTGTGGCTGGGGCGATTGTGCAATCGCATGGACTACGCCGCCGGATTTATCTTTATGCGTCGACTGGGGTCGGCGGCGCTGACGGCTACCGGACCCGTGCTCAACGTGTTGCCGTTGGGTATTCACATTGCGGCACAAGAAACGCTGCCGGAACTGGCAACCCGACTGGCTGCTCAACTGAAAAAAATGCGTCGCCATCAACGTTACGATGCCGAACAAATTGTCCGTGACAGCGGGCGAGCGGCAGGAGAGGAGCCGCTGTTCGGTCCGGTACTCAATATCAAGGTATTTGATTACCAACTGGATATTCCTGATGTTCAGGCGCAAACCCATACCCTGGCAACCGGTCCGGTTAATGACCTTGAACTGGCGCTGTTCCCGGATGAACACGGTGATTTGAGTATTGAGATCCTCGCCAATAAACAGCGTTACGATGAGCCAACGTTAATCCAGCATGCTGAACGCCTGAAAATGCTGATCGCACAGTTCGCCTCGGATCCGGCGCTGTTGTGCGGCGATGTCGATATTATGCTGCCAGGTGAGTATGCGCAGCTGGCGCAAATTAACGCCACCCAGGTAGAAATCCCTGATACCACGCTGAGCGCGCTGGTGGCAGAACAAGCGGCAAAAACACCGGATGCTCCGGCGCTGGCAGATGCGCGTTACCAGTTCAGCTATCGGGAAATGCGCGAGCAGGTGGTGGCGCTGGCGAATCTGCTGCGTGAGCGCGGCGTTAAACCGGGCGACAGCGTGGCGGTGGCTCTCGCGCTACATGCAATTGTTGAGGCTGGTGCGGCCTGGTTACCGCTGGATACCGGCTATCCGGACGATCGCCTGAAAATGATGCTGGAAGATGCGCGTCCGTCGCTGTTAATCACCACTGACGATCAACTGCCGCGCTTTGCCGATGTTCCAGATTTAACCCGCCTTTGCTATAACGCCCCGCTTACACCGCAGGGCAGTGCGCCGCTGAAACTTTCACAACCGCACCACACGGCTTATATCATCTTTACCTCTGGCTCCACCGGCAGGCCGAAAGGGGTAATGGTCGGGACGGCTATCGTTAACCGCCTGCTTTGGATGCAAAACCACTACCCGCTTACAGGCGAAGATGTCGTTGCCCAAAAAACGCCGTGCAGTTTTGATGTCTCGGTGTGGGAGTTTTTCTGGCCGTTTATTGCCGGGGCTAAACTGGTGATGGCTGAACCGGAAGCGCACCGCGACCCGCTCGCTATGCAGCAATTCTTTGCCGAATATGGTGTAACGACCACGCACTTTGTGCCGTCGATGCTGGCAGCATTTGTTGCATCGCTGACGCCGCAAACCGCTCGTCAGAATTGCTCGACGTTGAAACAGGTTTTCTGTAGTGGTGAAGCCCTACCGGCTGATTTATGCCGCGAATGGCAACAGTTAACCGGCGCGCCGTTGCATAATCTATATGGCCCGACGGAAGCGGCGGTAGATGTCAGTTGGTATCCGGCTTTTGGCGAGGAACTGGCAGAGGTGCGCGGCAGCAGTGTGCCGATTGGTTATCCGGTGTGGAATACGGGCCTGCGCATTCTCGATGCGATGATGCATCCTGTGCCGCCGGGTGTGGCGGGCGATCTCTATCTCACCGGTATTCAACTGGCGCAGGGGTATCTTGGACGACCCGATCTGACCGCCAGCCGCTTTATTGCCGATCCTTTTGCCCCAGGTGAACGGATGTACCGTACCGGCGATGTGGCCCGCTGGCTGGATAACGGCGCAGTGGAGTACCTCGGGCGCAGTGACGATCAGCTAAAAATTCGCGGGCAGCGTATCGAACTGGGCGAAATTGATCGCGTGATGCAGGCGCTGCCGGATGTCGAACAAGCCGTTACCCACGCCTGTGTGATTAACCAGGCGGCAGCCACTGGTGGTGATGCGCGTCAGTTGGTGGGCTATCTGGTGTCGCAATCAGGTCTGCCGTTGGATACCAGCGCATTACAGGCGCAGCTTCGTGAAACATTGCCACCACATATGGTACCGGTGGTTCTGCTGCAACTTCCACAGTTACCACTTAGCGCCAACGGCAAGCTGGATCGCAAAGCCTTACCGTTGCCTGAACTGAAGGCACAAACGCCAGGGCGTGTGCCGAAAGCGGGCAGTGAAACGATTATCGCCGCGGCATTCTCGTCGTTGCTGGGTTGTGACGTGCAGGATGCCGATGCTGATTTCTTTGCGCTTGGCGGTCATTCGCTACTGGCAATGAAACTGGCAGCGCAGTTAAGTCGACAGTTTGCTCGTCAGGTGACGCCGGGGCAGGTGATGGTCGCGTCAACTGTCGCCAAACTGGCAACGATTATTGATGGTGAAGAAGACAGCACCCAGCGCATGGGATTCGAAACCATTCTGCCGTTGCGTGAAGGTAATGGCCCGACGCTGTTTTGTTTCCATCCGGCATCCGGTTTTTCCTGGCAGTTCAGCGTGCTCTCGCGTTATCTCGATCCACAATGGTCGATTATCGGCATTCAGTCGCCGCGCCCTCATGGCCCCATGCAGACGGCGGCAAACCTGGATGAAGTCTGCGAAGCGCATCTGGCAACCTTACTTGAACAACAACCGCACGGCCCATATTACCTGCTGGGTTATTCACTTGGCGGTACGCTGGCGCAGGGCATTGCGGCGCGACTGCGTGCCCGTGGCGAACAGGTGGCATTTCTTGGCTTGCTGGATACCTGGCCGCCAGAAACGCAAAACTGGCAGGAAAAAGAAGCCAATGGTCTGGATCCGGAAGTGCTGGCGGAGATTAACCGCGAGCGCGAAGCCTTCCTGGCGGCACAGCAGGGAAGTACTTCAACGGAGTTGTTTACCACCATTGAAGGCAACTACGCTGATGCTGTGCGCCTGCTGACGACAGCTCATAGCGTAGCGTTTGATGGTAAAGCGACGCTATTTGTTGCCGAACGCACGCTTCAGGAAGGTATGAGTCCTGAACAGGCCTGGGCACCGTGGATTGCTGAGCTGGATATCTATCGTCAGGATTGTGCGCATGTGGATATTATCTCTCCGGTGGCGTTTGAAAAAATTGGGCCGATTATTCGTGCGACGCTAAATAAGTAAATTTATAT
>OBWK01000616.1_pt1 | contig 15391 bp, 9 predicted proteins | sample 1495251 | NCBI WGS metagenome assembly OBWK01 (sample SAMEA2580065, study PRJEB22360) | human gut metagenome | biome: human gut; feature: human-associated habitat; material: faeces | place: Denmark | collected 2008/2010 | reverse complement strand
TCTGCCGCCATATAAGTATGGGCAACACCTGAAGGACATGCGGTTACTGCGATAATTTTCGTCATGGCTCGTTCCTCAATTAATTAATTTCAAAATCCAGATCCAGGTCGTCTTCCTTCTCTTCAGTTGAAGACCCATTTTTACGCGCCAGACTTTTCAGCACGTTCACGCAGACTGCCGTCACAACCGCCCCGACAGCCACTGCCGCGATGTAACCCAACTTACCTTCAACCACCGGCAGCACAATCAGACCACCCCAGCCTGCATAGCACTGCGCACCGACCAGCGCCGCAGTTACCGCACCACAAACTGAACCGACCATGATGGAAGGAATGACACGCAGCGGATCGGCAGCGGCGAAAGGAATCGCCCCTTCAGTAACGCCAACACAGCCCATCACCAGTGCCGCCTTGCCGGTTTCGCGCTCTTCTGCGGAGAAATTTTTACGACCAATCAGCGTCGCCAGCCCCATCCCCAGCGGTGGAACACAAATCCCAACAGCGGCAATAGCCACCACGGTATAAACACCCTGAGCAACGCAAATCAGCATGAAGGCATAGGCCACTTTGTTAACCGGGCCGCCCATATCGAACGCCAGCATCAGACCCATGATCACCGCCAGCATAACAATGCTGCCCTGCTGCATCCCCTGAAGCCACTGGGTCAGGCTGTTGGTCAACGCCCCCCCCGGCTCGCCCAGCCCCCACATCATGACGCCAGCGGTAATCAGTGTGCCGACGATTGGAATGATGAAGATTGGCATTACCGAGCGCAGAACTTTATGCACTGGAATTTTCTTCAGGTAATGCACCACGATGCCGCCGATAATCCCGGCGATCAGCGCACCAAAGAAGCCCGCGCCAAAGCTGTTACCAACCCAGGCACCGATAGCGCATGGAGCCAGCGCAGAACGTTCTGCAATGGAATAACCGATGTAAGCGGCGAGGAAAGGCACCATCAGCGTCAAACCTGCAACGCCGATATCAAACAGTTTTTTCAGATTCGGATCGGCTACGGCATCCGGCACTGCGCCTTTGCCATACAACATGACGGAAACCGCCAGCAAAATACCGCCCGATACCACGAAGGGAATCATGTGTGAAACGCCCGTCATTAAATGCTGACGGGTATTTTTCAGGATCTGCACCAACTCATTCATAAGCTGCTCCCGGGCTTGCGAAAGCCCATGTCCATATTTTTGATGGAAGAAACAATAGGCAATCGCAGGCGGAGCAAACAGTGGATAAAAAGGCCATTTACTGGACTTTTGTAATATCAGTACAAAAATGCGATCCGCCTCATAACTTGCGATAATCCGGAAGTACGCCGCAAAACGGCGTCTTGTGAGACGCGTCGCAAATTGACGGTTACATTACATTTGTCCAGCTTTTGGCAGATTTGTCACATGGCAGGCCGTTGCCGTGCGCTCTTATCCTGTAAACAGAAAACCGTACCGGGAGAAAGGCAATGGCCCTGATTGTGGAATTTATTTGTGAGCTACCTAACGGCGTCCATGCGCGTCCGGCAAGCCACGTTGAAACGCTGTGTAATACTTTTTCATCACAAATTGAGTGGCATAACCTGCGCACTGACCGCAAGGGCAACGCCAAAAGCGCCCTTGCGCTGATTGGCACCGATACGCTGGTGGGCGATAACTGCCAGTTACTGATTTCCGGGGCCGACGAACAGGAAGCGCACCAGCGTTTAAGCCAATGGCTGCGCGATGAATTCCCCCACTGCGACGCACCGCTGGCGGAAGTAAAATCTGACGAACTGGAACCACTGCCGGTTTCACTGACCAATCTGAATCCGCAAATTATCCGCGCTCGCACCGTGTGCAGCGGTAGCGCAGGCGGCATTCTGACGCCGATCTCTTCTTTAGATCTCAATGCGCTGGGTAATCTTCCCGCAGCCAAAGGCGTTGACGCCGAACAATCCGCACTGGAAAACGGTCTGACGCTGGTACTGAAAAACATAGAGTTTCGTCTGCTGGATAGCGACGGTGCTACCAGCGCGATTCTGGAAGCGCACCGATCCCTGGCTGGCGATACTTCCCTGTGCGAACATTTACTGGCAGGTGTCAGCGCCGGATTAAGCTGCGCCGAAGCGATTGTTGCCAGTGCGAATCACTTTTGCGAAGAGTTCGCCCGTTCCAGCAGCAGTTACCTGCAAGAACGTGCCCTGGACGTACGCGACGTCTGCTTCCAGTTACTCCAGCAAATCTACGGTGAGCAACGCTTCCCGGCACCGGGCAAACTGACGCAGCCCGCCATTTGTATGGCTGATGAACTGACCCCCAGCCAGTTCCTCGAACTGGATAAAAATCATCTCAAAGGTCTGTTACTGAAAAGTGGCGGCACCACATCACATACGGTGATCCTTGCCCGTTCGTTCAACATTCCGACGCTGGTAGGTGTGGATATTGATGCCCTTACTCCGTGGCAGCATCAGACGATTTATATCGACGGCAACGCAGGGGCGATTGTGGTTGAGCCAGGGGAATCCGTGGCCCGTTATTATCAGCAAGAAGCCCGCGTACAGGACGCTCTGCGTGAGCAACAGCGTGTCTGGCTGACCCAGCAAGCGCGTACCGCTGACGGTATCCGCATTGAAATTGCCGCTAACATCGCTCACTCCGTGGAAGCGCAGGCCGCATTCGGCAATGGTGCGGAAGGCGTTGGTTTGTTCCGCACTGAAATGCTCTATATGGATCGCACCAGTGCACCGGGTGAAAGCGAGCTGTACAACATCTTTTGTCAGGCGCTGGAGTCTGCCAACGGACGCAGCATTATTGTGCGCACTATGGACATTGGTGGTGACAAACCCGTTGATTATCTGAACATTCCCGCAGAAGCTAACCCGTTCCTCGGTTATCGCGCGGTGCGTATTTATGAAGAATACGCGTCGTTGTTTACCACACAACTACGATCGATCCTGCGCGCCTCTGCTCACGGCAGCCTGAAAATCATGATCCCGATGATCTCCTCAATGGAAGAGATCTTATGGGTGAAAGAAAAACTGGCGGAAGCCAAACAGCAACTGCGTAACGAACACATTCCGTTTGATGAGAAGATCCAGCTCGGCATCATGCTGGAAGTGCCGTCGGTGATGTTCATCATCGATCAATGCTGCGAAGAGATTGATTTCTTTAGTATTGGTAGTAATGACCTGACGCAATATCTACTGGCAGTGGATCGCGATAACGCTAAGGTGACTCGTCACTACAACAGCCTGAATCCGGCCTTCTTGCGGGCGCTCGATTACGCCGTGCAGGCGGTGCATCGCCAGGGCAAATGGATTGGTCTGTGCGGTGAACTGGGAGCGAAAGGTTCCGTGCTGCCGTTGCTGGTCGGTTTAGGGCTGGATGAACTCAGCATGAGCGCACCATCAATTCCGGCGGCGAAAGCGCGGATGGCGCAACTTGATAGCCGTGAGTGCCGCCAGTTGCTCAACCAGGCAATGGCCTGCCGTACTTCGCTGGAAGTGGAACACCTGCTGGCGCAATTCCGCATGACCCAACAGGACGCACCGCTGGTCACCGCCGAGTGCATCACACTGGAAAGCGACTGGCGCAGCAAAGAAGAAGTGCTCAACGGCAGCACAGATATCTGGCCGCTGGCGCGCCCCTGCCGCTATCCGCGTAAACTGGAAGCCGACTTGTGGGCGCGCGAGGCCGTTTTCTCTACCGGACTGGGCTTTAGTTTCGCCATTCCCCACAGTAAATCGGAACACATTGAGCAATCCACCATCAGCGTAGCGCGTCTGCAAGCGCCAGTGCGCTGGGGCGATGATGAAGCGCAATTCATCATTATGTTAACCCTGAACAAACACGCCGCGGGCGATCAACATATGCGCATTTTCTCGCGCCTCGCTCGTCGCATCATGCACGAAGAATTCCGTAATGCGCTGGTTAACGCCGCCTCTGCCGACGCTATCGCCAGCCTGCTGCAACATGAACTGGAACTGTAAAAGGAAACATCATGGAACTGTATCTGGACACCGCTAACGTCGCAGAAGTCGAACGTCTGGCACGCATATTCCCGATTGCCGGGGTGACAACTAACCCGAGCATTATCGCTGCCAGCAAGGAGTCCATCTGGGAAGTGCTGCCGCGCCTGCAAAAAGCGATCGGTGATGAGGGCATTCTGTTTGCTCAGACCATGAGCCGCGACGCGCAGGGTATGGTGAAAGAAGCGAAACGCCTGCGCGACGCTATTCCGGGCATTGTGGTGAAAATTCCGGTAACCTCTGAAGGTCTGGCAGCAATTAAAATGCTGAAGAAAGAAGGCATTACTACGCTGGGAACCGCAGTGTACAGCGCCGCGCAAGGATTACTGGCGGCGCTGGCTGGAGCCAAATACGTTGCTCCATACGTTAACCGCGTAGATGCCCAGGGCGGTGACGGCATTCGTACTGTACAGGAGTTGCAAGCGTTACTGGAAATGCATGCGCCAGAAAGCATGGTGCTGGCTGCCAGCTTTAAAACACCACGTCAGGCGCTGGATTGTTTGCTGGCAGGATGTGAATCCATCACACTGCCCTTAGATGTAGCGCAACAAATGCTTAACACCCCTGCGGTAGAGTCAGCTATAGAGAAGTTCGAGCACGACTGGAATGCCGCATTTGGCACTACTCATCTCTAAAGGAGTAATTATGGACCGCATTATTCAATCACCAGGTAAATACATCCAGGGCGCAGATGTAATTAATCGTCTGGGCGAGTACCTGAAGCCACTGGCGGAACGCTGGTTAGTGGTGGGTGACAAATTTGTTTTAGGTTTTGCTCAATCCACTGTCGAGAAAAGCTTTAAAGATGCTGGACTGGTAGTAGAAATTGCGCCGTTTGGCGGTGAATGTTCGCAAAATGAGATCGACCGTCTGCGTGGCATCGCGGAGACTGCGCAGTGTGGCGCAATTCTCGGTATTGGTGGCGGAAAAACCCTCGATACTGCCAAAGCACTGGCACATTTCATGGGTGTTCCGGTAGCGATCGCACCGACTATCGCTTCTACCGACGCACCGTGCAGCGCATTGTCTGTTATCTACACCGATGAGGGTGAGTTTGACCGCTATCTGCTGTTGCCAAATAACCCGAATATGGTCATTGTCGACACCAAAATCGTCGCTGGCGCGCCCGCGCGTCTGTTAGCGGCGGGTATTGGCGATGCGCTGGCAACCTGGTTTGAAGCGCGTGCCTGTTCCCGTAGCGGCGCGACCACCATGGCGGGTGGCAAGTGCACTCAGGCAGCGCTGGCACTGGCTGAACTGTGCTACAACACCCTGCTGGAAGAAGGCGAAAAAGCGATGCTTGCCGCCGAACAGCATGTAGTGACTCCGGCGCTGGAGCGCGTGATTGAAGCGAACACCTATTTGAGTGGCGTTGGTTTTGAAAGCGGCGGGCTGGCGGCGGCACACGCGGTACATAACGGCCTGACCGCTATCCCGGACGCGCATCACTATTATCATGGTGAAAAAGTGGCATTCGGTACGCTGACGCAGCTGGTTCTGGAAAACGCGCCGGTGGAGGAAATCGAAACCGTAGCTGCGCTTAGCCATGCGGTAGGTTTGCCAATAACTCTCGCTCAACTGGATATTAAAGAAGATGTCCCGGCAAAAATGCGAATTGTGGCAGAAGCGGCATGTGCAGAAGGTGAAACCATCCACAACATGCCTGGCGGCGCGACGCCAGATCAGGTTTACGCCGCACTGCTGGTAGCCGACCAGTATGGTCAGCGTTTCCTGCAAGAGTGGGAATAATCTACTCCAAACTCCCGGCTTGTCCGGGAGTTTGAACGCAAAATTGCCTGATGCGCTACGCTTATCAGGCCTACGCAATCTCTGCAATATAGTAAATTTACGTACTTTTGTAGACCGGATAAGGCGTTCACGCCGCATCCGGCACGCTGTGCCAGTAATCTGAAACTTCCACGTTGTTCGGGTGTTTTTTTATCCGCTTCTGGACATTTTCTCCACAGAACAATCGTTAGCCCGGAAGGTCGAATCTGTGACTCTTATTTTCACGGACGAAACAGATGAAATCTTCACTGGCGTTATTCAGTCTTCTGACGGTGTTTACCAGTTACTCCTTAAAATCTCCCGCCGTTCCACCAACCGTGGTACAAATCCAGGCCAACACCAATCTTGCCATCGCAGACGGCGCCAGACAGCAAATCGGCAGCACGCTATTTTACGATCCGGCGTATGTGCAGCTTACCTATCCTGGCGGTGATGTCCCGCAAGAACGCGGCGTATGTTCCGATGTGGTGATCCGTGCATTGCGCAGTCAGAAGGTCGATTTGCAGAAACTGGTGCACGAAGATATGGCGAAGAATTTTGCTGCGTACCCGCAAAAATGGCAGTTAAAGCGCCCGGACAGCAACATCGATCACCGTCGGGTACCTAATCTGGAAACCTGGTTTACCCGCCACGATAAAACACGCCCCACCAGCAAGAACCCCAGTGACTATCAAGCGGGCGATATTGTCTCCTGGCGATTAGATAACGGGCTGGCACATATTGGGGTGGTGTCAGATGGCTTCGCCCGCGACAGTACGCCGCTGGTGATACATAACATTGGCGCAGGCGCGCAGGAAGAAGATGTACTGTTTAGCTGGCGGATGGTGGGGCACTATCGGTATTTTGCTAAATAAGAGATCTCCCCACATGAAGAAAAAATTCAGATCCTTTTTACACTGACGGCTTCTTTTTTCTTACGGCTCACCAGCGCCAGTGCCAGTACAATCAGCACAATACCGCTACCTTCAACTGCCCCCGGATTCTCACCGAGCAGCCACCAGGAAAAGAGTACGCCGCAAACGGGAACGGCCAGTGTGCTTAAGCTGGCAATACTGGCAGGCAAGTTTTTCAATACAAACAACCATAAGCTCCACGCCAGCGCTGTCGCCAGAATCGCACTGTAGGCCAGCGCCCAGAACACGGTGGGTTGCCAGTCAATTTCACGTTGCGGCACCAGTAAAGCGACCACGCTCATCACCAGCGCCGCATACAGCATCTGCCAGGATGTTAGCGACAATAAATCCACGCGCGGATGGCGGGCATACAGACGTTTAGCAACAATCGCGCTCGCCCCCCAACTCACACCGGAGAGGATTGCCAGCATGGCACTTTTCATCGAAGAGAAATCGAGTTGCCACGGCTGCAACACCAAAAATAAGCCGAAAGCGGCAATCAGTATCGCGAAATATTGCCCACGTCGCAGGCGTTCACCGAGAAACAACGCGGCGAAAATCACCACCCAGAACGGCATGGTATAGCTCAGGATTGCCACCTTCCCCGCTCCGCCGCTGACCAGCGCCCACTGTGCCAGACCAACCATCCCACAGGTTTGTAACAGGGCAATGGCTAAGGTGTATTTAAACGGCGTCGGGCGCATTCCGCGACCACGTAATAAAAGAACGATGAATAAAACGAGAGCGCCGAAAATGCAGCGTAAGGCGGTGAAGTCGAAGGCACCGATGTAGCTGGTGACTTGCTTCATGAAAATCCAGCTATAACTCCAGATAAGTGTGAGCACAACCAGGCCACTGATTGCCAGTGGGTTGCTCTTTCCTGCGGCAGACATGAGAGATCCAGTGTGTAGTTTTCCTGTGGACACTATACGCCGGTAAAGAAACTTCAGCGACTGCATGAAAGGCAGTCGCTGAAGAAGGTCAGATTACAGCAGGTCGAAACGGTCGAGGTTCATCACTTTCACCCACGCTGCCACGAAGTCTTTAACAAACTTCTCGTGGGCATCGCTGCTGGCGTAAACTTCCGCCACCGCACGCAGGACAGAGTTAGAACCAAAGACCAGATCCGCACGGCTGGCTGTGTATTTCACTTCGCCAGTTTCGCGGTCACGGCCTTCGAACAGCTCTTTCGATTCGTCGGTCGCTTTCCACTCGTAACGCATATCCAGCAAGTTCACGAAGAAGTCATTGCTCAATACGCCAACGCGGTCAGTGAAGACGCCGTTTTTGCTGCCATCGAAGTTGGCACCCAGTACGCGCATCCCGCCCACCAGCGCAGTCATTTCCGGCGCGGTCAGCGTCAGTTGCTGTGCTTTATCAATCAACAGTGACTCGGTGGTGGAAACGTCCAGACGAGCGCGATAGTTACGGAAACCGTCAGCAATTGGTTCCAGCAGTTCGAACATCTCAATGTCAGTCTGATCCTGACGCGCATCAACGCGGCCCGGCGCAAACGGTACATGAATGCTCAAACCTGCGGCGCTTGCGGCTTTCTCAACGCCAACCACACCTGCCAGCACGATGATATCCGCCAGCGAAGCTTTGCCAGACTCTTTCTGAATTTTCTCCAGAACTGGCAGAGCACGAACGGCTGCGGCGTTCACATCCCAGTCACGCTGCGGCATTAATGCCAGACGCGCACCGTTGGCACCACCACGTTTGTCGCCACCACGGAAGGTAGAAGCAGACGCCCAGGCCACCGATACCAGCTCACTAACAGACAGACCAGAATCCGCAATCGCGAATTTCAGATCGATAATGTCCTGCTCGGTCGGGTTGTAGATCGGCTGCGGCAGCGGATCTTGCCAGATCAGATCTTCTTTCGGTACTTCCGGTCCGATGTAACGAGATTTCGGCCCCATATCCCTGTGCGTCAGTTTGAACCAGGCACGAGCAAAGGCTTCGTTGAACGCCTGCGGATCGTTGAGGAAACGACGAGAGATCTTCTCGAACTCAGGATCAAAACGCAGCGTCAGGTCGGTCACCAGCATCGTCGGTTTACGTTTCTTCGACGGATCAAACGGATCCGGGATAATTTCCGGTGCGTCTACCGCTTCAAACTGGATTGCGCCAGCCGGGCTGCGGGTCTGTACCCACTCATACTTGAACAGGTTCTCGAAGAAATAGTTGCTCCACTGGGTCGGCGTCTGGGTCCAGACCACTTCCAGACCAGAGGTAATGGCATCTGCGCCAACGCCGCTGCCGTAAGTGCTCGCCCAGCCTAAACCTTGTTCTTCAATCGGTGCAGCTTCTGGATCAGGACCTACATTTGATGTCGGACCGGCACCGTGGGTTTTACCCAGCGTATGACCACCCGCAATCAGCGCCACGGTTTCTTCGTCATTCATGCCCATGTTGCCGAAGGTCGCGCGGATAGCTGCTGCTGCCGAAAGTGGTTCGCCGCTGTGATCCGGGCCTTCCGGGTTAACGTAAATCAGGCCCATCTCGGTTGCACCCAGCGGTGCTTTCGCCAGCGCTTCCGGATGACGGTGAGTCAGCCAGGCTTTTTCATCACCCCAGTTAACATCCAGATCCGGTTCCCAGACGTCTTCACGACCGGCACCAAAACCGAAGGTACGGAAGCCGGAGTTTTCCAGCGCCACGTTACCCGCGAGGATAAACAGGTCGGCCCAGGAGATTTTCTGACCATATTTCTGTTTGATTGGCCACAACAGGCGACGCGCTTTATCGAGGCTTACGTTATCCGGCCAGGAGTTCAGCGGTGCAAAGCGTTGCTGACCACGACCCGCGCCGCCGCGACCGTCGATTGAACGGTAAGTACCCGCGCCGTGCCAGGCCATACGAATAAACAGACCGGCGTAGCTGCCCCAGTCGGCAGGCCACCACGGCTGAGATTCTGTCAGCAGGGCTTTCAGATCTTTTTTCAGGCCGTAGTAATCTAATTTGCTGAATTCTTTGCGGTAGTCAAAGTCCTCACCCAGCGGGTTAGAACGATTAGAATGTTGGTTTAACAGGTCAACACGGAGTTGATTTGGCCACCAGTCGCGCGTGGTTGTGCCCCCACCTGCGCTCTGGTCGTGACCGCCCTGATGGAACGGGCATTTGCCGGTGGCTGTCGTGTTATGGATATCGTCTGACGTGCTCATCAATGTGCTCCCCTCTACAGTGTTACCGTTACGATACACAGCGTTAGAGAGAAGTTATAATTGAATTAATCCACGGATGCGATAGTTGAGATCTTACATATTGTTGGTTAAAGAGATGTAGATCAAATTGATCGTAATTAAGACTTTTTGATTATGTCCGATTTAGGATAAATGCTTTATAAAAAAGGGTTTTAGATTTGTATCCTTCAAGTAATGAGGGAGAAAACAAGGCTGATAACCTTATTTTCCCGCCCTCATTTCGAGGCAGCATTTTGTGCTCTGTTTAAAATTTGTGAACACTGTGTGATTTTCACAAAAGGCACAATACTTATAAACCAGGTCGAACTCCCAGTGTATGGCAAATCGCATAACTCATTTCAGCGCGGTTAAGCGTATAGAAGTGGAAATCTTTCACTCCTTCACGGCTTAAAATCTTCACCATATCCATGGCAATATTCGCGCCCACCAGCTTGCGGGTTTCAGCATCGTCATCCAGGCCGTCGAACATTTGTGCCATCCACGCCGGAATACGCACGTTGGTCATGTCGGCAAATTTCTTCGCCTGTTTAAAGTTAGATACCGGCAAAATGCCCGGAATGATTTCCACATCAATGCCAGCCGAGACGCAGCGATCGCGAAAACGCAGGTAGCTTTCGACATCGAAGAAGAACTGAGTAATGGCGCGGTTGGCTCCGGCATCCACTTTTCGTCTCAGGTTGAGTAAATCGGCCTGGGCACTTTTCGCTTCTGGATGTACTTCCGGATACGCCGCCACGGAGATATCGAAATCTGCCACTTCTTTTAACAGCGTCACCAGGTCAGAAGCATACATTTCTGGCTTACCACTTCCCGGCGGCAGGTCGCCACGCAGCGCCACGATATGGCGAATACCGTTATTCCAGTAGTCGCGTGCAATGATCCGCAGCTCGGCAGGCGTCGCATCAATGCAGGTAAGATGCGGTGCCGCTTCCAGGCCGGTGCGATCTTTAATGCCTTTAATAATGCTGTGCGTACGGTCGCGCTCGCCGGAGTTTGCGCCATAGGTCACCGATACAAACTTCGGTTTCAGGCTGCTAAGGCGATCGATGGAGTTCCACAGGGTCTGCTCCATTTCACTGGTACGCGGCGGGAAAAATTCGAACGAAACGTTAATCTGCCCCTGGACTTCTGCCAGACTCTGATTCAGGGCATCCCGCTGGCTGGCGTGAAAAAAGCTCATACCTTACCTCATCAATCGCTTATCGTTATATGTTGTGTTGTGCACATCTATCCGTTTAGACGTCCAGATGTAAAGATGAAGGAAAAGCCGAAGGGCGTCAACCGAAAAATAACCAATGATGGTGAGGAAAAATCAGGGAAGATGAAAAAAACTCATCTTAATTAGAGGCGATAAAAGATTTCTCTATAGCGCAATCCACCTCGCACGTTTTGACTCATATTCTGACAACACAGCGACACCTGGGCTAATTCGAAAAACAACGTCCTGCCACCGGATGGTGATGTTAAGGCATCTGATTCGGCCTGCGCCCTCGCGTAGGCCGAATACAGGATCTGCGCAATCAACGGGTAACAAACAGTTGAGTCAATTCAGTGCGCACTTTTATTTGATATCCTTCACGCGCATACCGTTGAGCTGTTCATCCGTAATGGTGTTGCCCGCTTTGAAGTAATCAACCACCGCGTGATAAACGTAATAACCGCCCGTTGTGTTACGCGCTTTCCCTTCGGTAAAGGCGGTAAAACCATCTCCACCATCAGCAAGGAAACTCTGAGTGGCAATGTGATAAACCGTCGCATCTTCAATGGGTTTGCCATTCAGAGTCAGTGTGATTACCCGCTGACCAACCGGCCTGCTGCTGTCGTACTTCATTTCCAGGCCTTTCGATACCTGTAAAACGCCATTGCTTAAACTTGCGCCGTGTTCCATCAGACTGCGTAATTGTTTACCCGTGAGTTCCATCGTCACCAGTTCGTTGGGGAACGGAAACGTACTGATGACGCCGCCCATCGTGATCGCCCCTGCGGGGATCTCATTGCGGATACCACCAGAGTTTGTTAACGCCAGTTGGGTGTTTTTACCCGCCGCTACCAATAAAGCGTCAGCCGCCAGGTTCCCGAGGGAAGCCGATTCACCATAGGCACGTTTTAATTCAACCGGCGATTGCGCCACCGTTTGTTGCACCACTTCATCAAGCTTTTTATTCCAGCCGTCGATCACCTGTTTCGTTTGCGGATCGGGCTTCCACTCGTCAGCGTAAATGGTTTTAAGCTCGAAGTTTTTCACCGTAAAATTATGCGGCTTCTCTTTGTAGTCGAGAACCAGTTTGCCCACATCAATCCCGCCGCTGTCAGTGGAGAGGATGAGCGTATTGCCGACTTTAATCGGTTCCGGCGTACCCACATGTGCATGTCCGGTGATCAAAATATCCAGCCCTTTCACCTGACTTGCCGTCTGAATATCTTTATCCAACGCGCGACGCACATCTGTGCCTCCCATACTGGACTGGCGGGCTGGAACACCTTCGTGGATCAGGGCGACGGTCAAATCAACCTTGCCTTTGAGTTCATCGATATAACGTTGTAGCCATTTAATTTCATCGCGCGCTTCAATACCCACGCGCGTGGCAGCAGATACCGTATCATTAAAGGCAAATACTCCGTGCAAACCAATAACGCCTATTTTCACACCGTCTTTTTCGATGATGGTATAGGGCTTATCCCAGAATGATTTACTGCTGTTCTGATAAAAAATATTGCCCTGCACAATAGGGAATTTTGCCTGGCTCAACTGTAATAATGTGTTGTCCCAGCCGTGGTCAAATTCATGGTTGCCTATTGTGACGGCATCAAACGGCATAGTATTCATAATATCGATAATAGCCTTACCTTTGGTCAGGCTGCTGATATATGGCCCGGTAAAATAGTCGCCCGCATCAAAAAACCATGTCGCTTTATTTTTTGCTTTTTCTTGCTTAACCAGCGTAGTGATATTTGCCCAGCCGCCAATATCCCGTTTACCGTCAGCGATCCACGGCACTTTATAAGGCTCGACATGTGCATGGAGGTCGTTGGTATAAATGATGGTGACATCTTTAGCGCAAGCCCAGAATGGCAGTGTTAATGCGATACCCGCAGCAAGTATTTTAATTTTCATAAACAGTCCCTTTCAGTGAGATAAAGGATTGCTACATTACGTTCTGAAAGACTTATTTATGTGAGAGTAATCACATCCGCAGGGGATAGTTGCCGGACAAAATCAACGACCTTGTGAAATCGTTGGTGATATATGTCGACTCTGTTTACGATTAATGCCTGTAAGTCGTTTGGTTGCCGTAATTTAGGGCAGCCAACATCGACAGATTATAGCTGGCCCGACTATCGACTGGGTTATCCGGCATTGCACTGTCGGGCATGTGGCAGTTACCCACCGTTGTTTGACGAGCAACAATTTCGTGACTGGTTGACAGTTCACTTATCTACTTTTGCAACAGAGAAAGGCCATTTTTGCCCGGTATGTTATGGCACAGAGACGATTTGTTATGGTCACAATCCACAGGGTTCGCAACGCATTCAATGCCGTAACTGCAAAAAAGTATGGACACCCAAACAATATCAGAAAGAAATAACGACTCCCGAAATAATCGAAACGGTTGCTTTTCTCGTGCCATTTCAGGGAGTCAGCAGCGGGCAGAAACTGTATGTTTTAATCAGTTTTGATGCTCTTCGCGGTAATATTCTTCATCTTTCTACTAATTACACGCAGCATCAGGCTGGAGAAAGTCTGCATTATCGATACAGAGGAAATGCAGAACCAGAGTTACACGACAATAATATTGTACAACGCGTTGATATGCGCGAAGCACAATTTCTACGCCGCAGTCAGTTTGATGAAATTCAGTATGGCAGCGCAGCGCTCAAGCGCAATGCCAAAGGCGCTATTCTGCGTCCGGTTATCACTGCACACGGGCATTTCAGAGTACTGAATATTTTATTCCCTACAGTAAAAACACATGTAATTTCACACGAGTGTTTTTTAAGAGGTGCCATTATTACGGCCTGGGCTGATCTGTTTCGCCAACAGCAAGGTGAAATTTGGTTTATTGAAGAGGAAATAGCTGACGATACCGATAATATGCCCTGGCGTTTTCAGGGAAAAACTTATCACGGCTGGTGGAAAAATCAGTGGCAACTCTGGGTTCAGGGAAAAAATCGTAAAATGGTATGTGCATTAACGGGCGGAAAGAGTAGCAAAGCAGAAATGCTCTCTTTAGCAACCAGCAGACATTTTATCGACTGGCTACATAAACAAGCAGTATTTACTCACAGCGCCCCGCTTTCCGCAGGGCGCGTTACGCAAATACTGCTTTCTCTGGCTCAGGATTACAACAACTGCGCCAGTCGGTTAATATCCGACTGAATCGCCCCGGCGGTGACGTCGCGCCCTGCACCTGGCCCGCGGATCACCAGCGGGTTGTCGCGATACCAGCGGCTTTCGATGGCAAAGACGTTATCGCATGGCAGTAGTGCCGCCAGCGGATGGTCTTCACGCACCGCTTCCACGCCCACACGCGCTTTGCCATTGGCATCGAAACGCGCCACGTAGCGCAGCACCAGCCCCATTTCGCGGGCCGCTTCCAGTCGTTGCACCATCTGCTCGTTAAGTTCATCGCCATTTTCAAAGAAATGGTCGATGCTGCCGCCTTCACAATGGGCAGGCACCAGTGATTCAACACGTACCTGGTCCGGTTCAATGTTGTAACCCGCTTCACGCGCCAGAATCACCAGCTTGCGCATCACGTCTTTGCCGGAAAGGTCATCACGCGGGTCAGGCTCGGTTAAGCCCTGCTGCCACGCCTGATCCACCAGCTCGGTAAACGGCACGCTACCGTCGAATTGCAGGAACAGCCAGGAGAGCGTGCCGGAGAAGATCCCGCTGATCGACAAAATGGTATCGCCGCTGTCGATCAGATCGCGCACGGTATGGTTGATCGGCAAGCCTGCGCCGACGGTGGCGTTGTACAGCCAGTGACGCCCGGTTTTTTCGAAGGCGTCGTGGATCTGGCGATATTTATTGCTGTCGCTCGCTCCTGCCAGTTTGTTGGCACTGATGACGTGGAAACCGTGGCTGGCGAAATCAAGATACTGGTCAGCGAGCTGCTGGCTGGCGGTAACGTCCAGCACCACTAAATCATCATACGGATGGGCGCGCATCCACAGGAACAGCGACTCTTCATCCTGCTCGACCGCTTCATCGTTGAAGAAGGCTAACGCGCGGCTGGCGTCCAGACCGTCATAGCTCAACAGGCTACGGCGGCTGTCCACCACGCCTGCCAGCACAAATTCAAAGCCGGTACGTGCCGAAAGCGTACTCTGCTCACGGGCGAACAGTTCCAGCCAGCGGGAACCGATATTGCCCTTGCCGAACAATACCAGGCCGATGCGTTTTTCCGCGCGGAAGACGGACTGATGCAGCCCCTGAATCAGGCTTTCGGTCGGGCCGGTGCGCAGTACTGCCACCAGGCTGATGCCGTCATC
>OBWK01000614.1_pt1 | contig 15508 bp, 8 predicted proteins | sample 1495251 | NCBI WGS metagenome assembly OBWK01 (sample SAMEA2580065, study PRJEB22360) | human gut metagenome | biome: human gut; feature: human-associated habitat; material: faeces | place: Denmark | collected 2008/2010 | reverse complement strand
CCATTGGTACAGGCTTATTCTTAGGTTCCGGTCGGGCCATCCATTTGGCAGGTCCATCCATTCTTTTTGCTTATCTCATTACTGGTCTTATATGTTTCTTTGTAATGAGAGCGTTAGGGGAATTATTATTATCTAATCTTAATCATCATTCCTTTATCGATTTTGTAGAGGATTATCTAGGTGATCGCGCTGCGTTCATCACAGGGTGGACATATTGGTTCTGTTGGCTATCACTAGCCATGGCCGATTTAACGGCCGTCGGACTGTATATGCAATACTGGATACCATGGCTACCGCAATGGGTCCCAGCCCTCGTCGTCTTAATAGCTCTATTACTCATGAACTTAACAGCCGTAAAGCACTTTGGTGAAATGGAATTCTGGTTTGCCATGATCAAGGTTATTGCCATTGTGTCCCTTATCATCATCGGCTTAATCATGATTTTCTCTGGATTTAGTACCGATGCTGGTGTAGCTGCCGCCTTTAGTAATTTATGGAATTACGGCGGATGGTTCCCAAATGGAACGATGGGCTTTATCTTATCCTTCCAAATGGTTGTATTTGCATTCACCGGCATTGAACTTGTAGGTTTGACAGCAGGTGAAACTGAAAACCCTGAAAAGGTTATTCCAATGGCCATCAATAATATTCCTTTGCGTATTATTTTGTTCTATATTGGTTCCTTGGCCATCATCATGAGTATTTACCCATGGACAGCCGTTAACCCTGCAGCCAGCCCATTTGTGGCCGTATTTACAGCAGTTGGTATTACCGCAGCAGCAGGTATCGTCAACTTTGTTGTGCTTACCTCTGCCGCATCAGCTACAAACTCTGGTATTTTTAGTACAGGTCGTATGATCTATGCCCTTGCAAAACGCGGTCACGCACCTAAATCAATGCGTCGCTTAACACATAGTAGCGTGCCATATCAAGCGACTATTTTCTCTGCTGCCGTACTACTTATTACAGTTGTACTTAACTATGTCATGCCAGAAGCAGTCTTCGTTATGATTACATCTATCTCTACATTCTGCTTCATTTTCATCTGGGCTATCATGGTTATTTGCCATTTAAAATATCGCAAAAAAAATTCTGAATTGGCGGCAAAATCTAAATTTAAAATGCCTCTATATCCAGTGATGAACTATTTAATTCTTGCGTTCTTCGCGTTCATCCTCATTATCTTGGCCTTGAATGATGACACAAGAGTTGCCTTATTCTTCACACCAGTTTGGTTCATTATCTTGTGGGCCTTCTACTCCATGCTCAATACAGGCGACGAAGATACACTTGAAGAAGAACTATTAGACCTAGCAGGTGCTAAAAAGCAAGCTAAAAAACAAACAACAGATGATCACGATGATTATGTAATTTAACACAAAGCCCCTACCTCACCGAGGTAGGGGCTTTCACTATATCCAAACTATTTCAAATTTGGGAAATTAATTTGTTCATAATTTTGTTGATAGATTGAACTATCTCCTATATTTTCATCGTAATTCATGATGGTTCGAATCCGACGACCTTGACTGGTAACGATAATATCTATAGAAGAAGGAATTTCCTGATTCGTTTGTTGTAGATACATATACAAATCCTGCAACGCCTGAGCCTGACGTAATGCTTCTGTTCTATATTTTCCCTTAGATAAACCAGTATTTTTAATAGTTTGACCACTATATACTTGGCCCATCGTATCCGTATAGTAGAAATAAACTGTATTGTCAGATGGTATCGCCTTAATATAGATAGTTTTCCAATTCTTTTTAATCATCGATTTAGTAGATACGGCTACATTATTCACTAATGTTTGTGTTTGTTTATTGATTTCTTGTGTAGTACCATTTCCTACCGAGATTTCATCATTCGTCGGCATTTGAAGCATAGTCATGGTTGGGTCTGGTTTAACTTGTTTAGCATCTACAGGTTGCATGCCACAGATACTAACTGCAGTCATAACTGCTAATGTGGATAATACCAATTTATTCATAGTTCTCTCCATACTATATATAATATATGACTAACTATATTTTATACAATTTATTATAGGCATAAATAATGTATTTATCAAGTGACGATCCAGCCCCATAAAAATAACCGATATGTTCCTCATACAAGGATACATATCGGTTATTCTTTATATAAAACTAATTACTAAAATCCGTATCCACAATAGCAAATTGTGTATAATCTGGATAACGATTATGAAGTTCCGCCTTAATCTTTTCTAATGTACCATGTGGATCTTCTTCGTCAAAGTTAAAGATAATATCATAATAGATAATCTTTTTATCTTCTCGTACGTAGAAAGCATGGAGTTGGACTACATTAGTATACAAACTGATAACTTGATCAAGCGCTTTTTTGATTTCAAGAACTTCTACGCTTGGTTGATTTTCTGCGTATACGCCGACAGTCATATTAATGCCAAACTTTTTATAAAGATGAACTGCGATTCCTTTAGTTAACGGATGGACCTCACCCACCGTCATCGTATCTGGCAACGAAATATGAACAGAACCAATCACTTCACCTGGTCCATAGCTATTTAGCACTAGGTCATATACACCGCCTACATTTGGATGTTGCGCGATAGTTTCTTTGATGTTTCGAATAAGATCATCATCGGCGCGAACACCAAGCAAATGATTATACATATCCCGTAAGATCTCATAGGCTGCTTTCAAAATTAATAGCGAAATTAAAGCCCCTACATAGCCTTGAATATCTACATTGAAGAAATATACGAGGCCTGCAGACACCAATGTAGCAAAGGTAATCACCGCATCAAAAAGAGCATCAATACCAGACGCTACGAGGGCATCAGATTTATATTTCTCACCTTGAGACTTAATGTATCGCCCCATCACAACCTTTACAACGATAGCAACAGCGATGATAGCAAGGCTTGGAATATCAAATGTGGATACCTCTGGATGAAGAATTTTATCTATCGACTCCTTAAGGGACCCAATGCCTGCACCGAGAATGATGAAAGCAATAGCCATGGTAGTCATATATTCTATACGGCCATGTCCAAATGGATGTTCCTTATCGGCCCCTTTTGCAGCCAGTTTTGTACCGACAATCGTCAACACCGACGAAAGAACGTCTGTTAAGTTATTTACTGCATCAAGGATTATGGCGATGGAATTCGATGCCAATCCTATTATCATCTTAAAAATGACAAGCACCACATTGCCTATAATGCCCTTGATACTGGCGAGCGTAATACCCCGATTACGTTCAGCACTATTATCTTGTAAAATCATACTATTACACCTCTTACATACTATATGTACAATATTAAATAATTTATATGTGTACGTTTATTTGTATTATAGCTTATGGATTATCATTTGTCACTATAATTTTCAATATATTTTCACGAAATCCATTGATTTTACTGAACTTATCAGTCATTCTCATTTCTCAATTAGAAACTTTTATGTATTTAAGAACTCATTCTACTACTGAATGCCCATTCTAATTAAGCTTGAACGGTTGTACGGTCTCCAGAACGCATATGTGTAAAAACAACCTTCATTGCACGTAGTGCAAATGGTTCTCCCGTAGATTTCGCCCCATACAATGTATCCCCTAACAAAGGATGACCTATATGACTGAAGGCCACTCGAATTTGATGTGTTTTACCTGTATATAAGCGAACTGCCACTGCTGTACAAGGCTGATTTTCTAAGTTATGCACAGAATTATCCACAATTCCACCCTGTTTATCCACAGTATTCACTGTGCTGTCCACATTTTCATGGGATATATCCACAATATTTTGTAGGTTATGCACAGAGTTATCCACAGCCCCATCCGGATATCGGTGTAAAACGGTAAAATCAGTCCGTGTTTCTTTCCCCTTAGAATTTACTTCGTAATGAATGCCATCAATACTTCTATCCATAGGAAGCACCAACGAATCCGAATCTGATTCGACAAGGCCTTCAACAATAGCCATGTACCACTTTTCAAATGTGTTATCATCCATTTGTTGTTGATATAAGCTTTGGGCTAGACCGCTTTTAGCAATTACAATACAGCCTGTTGTATCGCGGTCAAGACGGTTCAAAAAACGTACTTTTCGCTTAATACCATGTTCCATAAAATAATGGGCAATGCCATTAGCAAGGGATACTTGATCTTTTGAGTTTACCGTAACACCGGCAGGCTTATCCACAATGAGCAAATCGTCATCTTCATAGAGAATATGTAAATCCATTGCAATTGGCTCATGATCAATCTTCTCTTTGGCCATAGCTATCCAAATTTCATCATCTACGGCAACCTCTGTATGAGGTGTTGCTTTGTGACCATTTACATGGATTAATTTCTCATCAAATAACTTTACCATCGCTTTTCTTGGATATTTAGTATCTAACAGTTGCCCTAATGTTATAGCATCTGTAGTTGCATGTTGTATGGATTCTATATCCTGGGTAGTAACTGACCAAAAAATATCATCTGGTCTATGCGTTTTTCGTGCCATTACATACTCCTTTCTACGAGTTTTACATCCCTTGGCATATAATCAAGAAATGCACTTGGCGCTGTGCCTTGGCCCCGTTGTGATTCATTGGTATAGGTAATAACCAGCTCCTGTTTTGGTCGCGTAATGGCCACATAGAACAAGCGTTTTTCTTCATCCTCATTGCCCTCGCGTAAGGACATAAAACTAGGAAAGGTCCCTTGATTCATACCTGCCAAAAATACATGGTCAAACTCACTACCCTTTGCTTGATGAACCGTAATAATCGGTATCTTAGATTGTTTACTCATCTGTTGTGGCTCACCAGCCGTCAAGGCAGCTAATTGCAAAATATGATTGAGACGAGCTAATCCCGTTGTACCTTCATATTCCTTATCTAATGATTCCATAATACGATACAAATCTCGTATATGTTCAACCTTGGCCATTTCGCCATGACTCTTATAATAGTCTAGTACGCCCATTTGATTCATAATATAGGCCAATAATTCCGTAGGATTATCGGTATGCATCTTTCTGCGCAAGGTTGCCATTTGAGACGCAATCGTTGTGAAAGCCGCCTTATATTGATTAATGGCTACCATGCGATCCGTCGTTGTGGGCATAATATTTTCACGGACTGCGTAGATTAATAATTGGCCCGTAGCGATAATATCATCCATCGCATTATGGGTAGGCGTATGATTGATAGGAAAATATTTTGACAAAAATCCTAACTTATGATTTTCCAGTGTTGGATAGAACCGTCTAAAGATATCTAGTGTATCATATACGGCCTTAAATTGAGGCTCGCCTAAATTATGGCGCGCTAATTCGTGGCTCAAAATACTAATATCATAATTTACATTATGGCCTACAATGATACGATTGTTAGAAAATTCTTTGAAAGCCTCCAGTACGACCTTTGGACTTTCACCATGCTCTGCTAAATATGCATCCGTAAAGCCATGAACGAGTTGAGAGGTACCTACCGATTTACCAGGATTGATAAACCGTTCAAACCGTTCTATTTCATTGCCATCTTTATCAATGCGCATTGCCGCAATTTGTATAATTCTATCTTGTGTCGTATCAGTACCGGTGCTTTCTACATCGTACACCACCACTTCCCCCACCTCAAGACCAGCTACCAATTTGGCATATGGCTCAGCTTCAAAGATAGGCATATCCATAAAATCCGTCAATTTTAGCCCTACACTGCGATTTTTTGGACTTTCAATATCGCGAATACGCGCGTCGCCAATGCCCGATACATAGCGTTTAATAATGCGTTTCGCACTAACCGCATCATTAGGATTCATCAAGAGCTTAAAGTACGCCATGATATCCTTGATTTCCTGACGGCGGAAGAATTTATATTCATCAATAATCATAAACGGACGACGTTCAGATTCTGGCTTGTCTTGATTATATCGTTCAAACTGTTCACTTAAACGCTGTGCCTTGCGATTATCGCGAACCAACACACCGATAGATGCATTCTTTGGAAGCGCGCAAATACGGTCATAAATAAATTTTGATTCCGTATATTCATTACGACAATCTTTCACAAGGACAGGTGCCCCATCACTAGCACTGTTAGCCTCTGGCATTTCATCGTACACAGTTCCAACGAGTTGAGGAAACATGTTCTGCAATGTTTTAAAAGCCATTGTAAACAAAGTGCGATTAGAGCGATAGTTTTTATAGAATATGATTTTTAGAGGATTAAAATCACGGGTAAATGCCTCTAATAAACAGAACGGATCTGAGCCGCGCCATTCGTAGATAGTTTGGAAATAGTCGCCACATAAAAGAACGTGATTGCCTTCCCATAGCATTTCCATAACCTTATATTCTAATGAGCCCGTATCTTGCATTTCATCAACGGAAATATATTGATAGCGACTACGCCACCGTTCTCGAATATCTGGATTTTGAAATAGTCGATGCACACCACAGATTAAATCAGTAAAATCAACGCCGTGAACAGATTGTAAACTTTCATCATAACGAGCAATCCATTCATGACCATGAGCCCAAAAGTCCGACAAGTCCTCAGTAGCAAGAGTATTGTAATTGTAAAATAATTTCTCTATTTGCTTAGATTGCTCCCGCTCTAAACGTTGTATCGTTCGTTTGTAATCATCTATCAACGATTCAGAATAAAATTCATACACAGAACGATATTCCTTTACCATGCTTATAAGGCTAGCAAAGTTCATATCCCGCATGTTTCTCGGTTTATATGGCAAATATAGTTCTTTACAATCCTCTTCATCAAATATGGTCACATCTGTATAGAGCGACTCATCTCGCTTGCCCTCTTGTTGAAGAACGTAAAAACAAAAGCTGTGGAACGTACTAATCTCCACAGCCTTTGCAGGTTGGCCAACGAGGGATTCGATGCGCGACTTCATCTCTTGTGCCGCCTTATTGGTAAAGGTCATGCACAAAATCTGATGAGCCTCGCAGCGGCCACTTTCAATAATGTGAGCCACTCGATAAGCCAGTGTATTCGTTTTTCCCGTCCCAGCGGACGCCAACAAGAGGATATTTCTATCTAGTTCATCGATGACGCGTTGTTGTTCGCTATTGATAACCATGATATCCTCTCCTTATTTTATAAGCCGTAGTATAGAGCGGCCAGTACCATCGGAATAGGTCCAAATAGTACGGTCAAAGCCCACACACCAAAGCCAATATCCATTGGTATATGTAACACATAGATACATACCATGTATGTCACAATGCCTAGTGCAACATTGATGGCTACCTTTTTAATGGTGAAAAAAGCCAATTTCAATGCAATAACTATGACAAATACAGATATAACCGCCTCAGTCATAGGCGCTGCCAATAATGGCGCGAGTAATACGTTCATATTATCCTTTCATCTCCTGGCGATTTACAACGGCACCGCCCAAGGTCAATTCATCGGCATATTCGATATCTCCACCTACAGGAACACCGCGGGCAATACGCGTTACCTTGATGCCAGTCGGCGCTAGTAGACGTGCCAAATATAAGGCCGTCGCCTCCCCTTCTACATCAGGGTCCGTTGCGAGAATAACCTCTTGTACGACACCATCACGCAAACGAGCAATCAGCTCTTTAACGCGAATGTCTTCAGCACCGATGCCCTCTAAAGGTGACAACGCCCCCTCTAAGACATGGTAGAGCCCCTTGTAATCACCACTGCGTTCTATGGCAATCACATCGCGAGATGTTTCAACCACCATAATCGTGGTTTGATCCCGATTATGATTAGAGCAAAATTCACAAGGGTCCTGCGCAGATAGATTAAAACAGATAGAACAATGGCGGGTTGCCCCTTTAGCTTCAACAATGGTATTGACCAATCGGTCCACCTCTTCTTGCGGCATTTCCACAAGATGGTATGCCAAGCGACGGGCAGATTTTGATCCAATGCCTGGCAATCTGCGCAACTGTTCTACGAGCCGTTCTAATGCGTTTGTCATTTAGAATAAACCTGTTGGCAAGTTAAGACCACCTGTTACCTTGCCCATTTCTTGAGACAATAGGTCATCTACTTTTTTGCTTGCTTCATTAACAGCAGCCATTACCAAGTCTTCAAGCATTTCCACATCTTCAGGATCAACTGCGGACGGATTCAACTTCAAAGATTCAATCATCTTTTCGCCATTCATAACAACGGTAACAGCGCCGCCACCTACGGATGCTTCTACCGTACGAGTTTTTAACTCTTCTTGCATTTTTTTCATGTCAGCTTGCATTTTTTGAACTTTTTTCATCATGCCTGCCATATTGCCCATACCTTTACCGAACATTGTATTTCCTCCTTATAGGACTGTGAAAGTCCTTGCAAAATAAATTAACTATATACTGAAAATTGCAATTTACTCTTCTATGACCTCTACATAAATGTCATGATCTTCTGAAAGTTTCTCTAATGTTTTAGCCAACAGTGGGTTTTGTTGTTCTTCAACGCCCATGTGTTCAGGGTCCCACTGGTATTCACGCTTTGGGACGGCTTCTACCTCCACGGTGGCACCGCTATCCATAGGCCGATTGATAACTTCACCATCATCGGTCATTACCTGTGTTCCGTCTAAACTCATAACGGGTATACCACCGTCATCATGAGCTGTCTTTTTCTTAGCAGATGAATCCTCATCTCCCTTACTGCTCGGTGGTTTTATACCTCTTGCTTTAAGAGCAGCTAACGCAGCCTCTCTAGCATTATTGCGAGCTTCGGAGCTTAGTAAGTCTGTTTCTACCGGTGGTGGCGGGGCCTCAACAACCGGTGTAGGCTGTGACCTCTTAGGCTGTACAGCTCGATTAGACCGCGCTCCGCTAGCCATCATATATTCTTTATAGACATCTGTCTCTATATCGACAATCTCTAAAGACACGGAATAGCCCAACGCATATTGGAACGCTAATGCAATTTCCTTGCGATTTGCTTCATTAGTAGCCAAGGTAAGGGATATTCCCTTTTTAAAAGCTACTACTGCTTTTTCACGATCTACATAAATAACTTGGCCTTGACCAATAATATTATATGCTAATCCCTTATCGCTGTCCTTTAGATATTTTATCACAGTAGTCTGAATGGTTCTATATTCCCCAGAGTCCACCATGGTTTCACCGATAACAGCGACTTGGCTAATGCCTGTATTCTTTTGACGTCTCGTATGTCTCGTCGTTCGAGACGTGCTAGTCTTAGGTGGTACTGCACCAGAATTCTTCATCGGTGGTGGAGTCATACCAACACCATGCATAGGTGGCGGCGTCAAACCTATAGTAGCCGTTTGATTACTACCGCTAGGTTTCGATTCCGCTACAATAGGTGAAGGCTTATGATTTGTTGGCACCTCATGAATCGTAACAGATTCGTATTCCTCCATAGGTGGTGGAATAAAATCATCATCTACCACATTTGATCTTGATGCATTAGGTGTAGCCACAAAATTAATAGATGGCGCCGACATCGGTGGACCTTGTTGTTCCAACTTAGCTAATCGATTAAGAAGCCCTTCGCGAGATTCTCGCTCTGAATGTTCCAAGACTGATAAGCGTTCTTCCACATCGTCATGAGCCTTGGATACGCCTGCACATAAAACCAATAGGCCCATTTCAATAACCGTGCGTGGATTATCTACCTGTTTCGCATCGCTCATGATGGATTGTAACTGTTTAATATATTGATTGATGGTACCAAACTCAATGTCTTGTGCTTGTTCTAAGAATTCAGTGCGGAACGAATCATATACCTTTAATTCCTCCGCATCAGGAGCGACCTTAGCAATCAATAGAGCTCGTAAGTGTTGCGTAAGAGCCTCCATGATTTGGGCCCCATCACGCCCTTCACTGAGTGCATTTTGAATATATTTCAATACAGCTGGGCCATCTCCATTATGCAAGGCAGATAGGAATTTAATAATCCAGTCCTTACTAACGAGGCCAATGAGTTCCTCTACAACGGCCGGTGTAATCTCGCCACTGGCCATGCCCACACATTGATCAAGAATACTTAACGCATCGCGCAAGCCACCATCCGCATGAACCGCGATGAGACGTGCTGCATTATCTTCTAAGGCAAAGCCTTCTTTATCCGCAACATATTGTAACCGCTGTGCAATATCATCAGATGTGATACGTCTAAATGTATATCGTTGGCAACGAGATACGATGGTAACAGGCAGTTTTTCAATCTCAGTGGTCGCAAAGATGAACATCACGTGATCTGGTGGTTCCTCTATCGTCTTTAATAGGGCATTCCACGCTTCATTGGTAAGCATATGGGCTTCGTCGATGATGAATACCTTTTTACGCCCCTCTACAGGCATAAACTTTACGCTTTCACGTAAAGCACGAATCTCATCGATACCACGATTCGACGCCGCATCAATTTCGAGGACGTCCATAGACTGACCACTCAAAATCGATTTACATACGCTACATTCATTACAAGGATGGTCGGTAGGGCCATGTTCACAATTAATGGCACGTGCAAAAATCTTAGCCATACTTGTCTTACCAGTCCCGCGCGGGCCGGCAAATAGATACGCATGAGCCACCTTATCCTCGCGAATAGCGCGCATCAACGTATCTGATACCTGATGTTGCCCAACCACATCGGTAAACGTCTGCGGACGATACTTACGATATAGAGCCATATATGCCATAGGAACACCCCCTTTTCCCTGTAAACAGTCCGTAATTAGCAATACTTTATTATACCATATTACACAAAAAAGAGGGCGTCCTTTCACGTCCTCTTTGCATGTAACTAATACCCGTTTTAGCTTCAATAATAGAATAAAAAAAGCGGCCCCCCAGGCCGCCTTGCAATATTCGATCACGACAGCCCCCGGGTTCCCCGTGGCACATGAAGGTTACCGCTTAGTGCTGCTACCTCTCAGTCCTGACACGATTCACAGGCCCCCATTGCACGGGCCCGAGAACTGCCATGATCCAATATTGCAATACAAATATTATACATGAAAATGCCTCTATAGTCAAAACTATAGAGGCATTCTATATTACATTCTCTCTAAGTTATATTAGATTAGAACTTATTTTGCATATTTTTCTTTAAATGCAGCCAATTGAGCTTCTTCTAAGGACAAGCCTTGTTCTTTGAATCGTTCAATAGCAGCATGCATTTCTTCGTATGCTACAGGAACAACCTTAGTAAATCTATTGGCAAAGTTATTCCAGTTTTCAAGGATATGACGACCTTTTGTGGAATTAGTATGCAATACATGTTGTTCGACTAATTCTTTGATGCGTTTAAGGTCATCATTATTAGCAGGACGTAATTCTACAAGACCAGTATTTACATAACGTTCATCGCAATCGAGGATGTACGCATAGCCACCGGACATACCGGCTGCGAAGTTACGACCAATTTTACCGAGTACAAGAACCTCGCCACCTGTCATGTATTCACAACCATGGTCGCCTACACCTTCCACAACAGCTGTAATACCACTGTTACGAACGGCGAAACGTTCACCAGCTACACCATTGATAAAGGATTTACCAGATGTGGCACCATAGAAGGCAACGTTGCCGATAAGGATATTTTCATCAGCTTCAAAGATAGATTTCTTAGGTGGGTAAACAACGATAGTACCGCCGGATAAACCTTTACCGAGGTAGTCATTCGCATCCCCTTCGAGTTCTAATGTCATGCCTTTTGGAATGAAAGCACCAAAGGATTGACCTGCAGAACCTTCAAAGTTCAACTTGATTGTGTTATCTGGAAGTCCGCTTTCACCATAACGACGTGTTACCTCAGAACCAACTAATGTACCTACTACACGGTTAATGTTGTTAATAGCCAATTTAGCGCGAATAGGTTTTTGATCTTCGATAGCAGGACGGCACATACGCAAGAGTTTGGACATATCCAATGTGCGTTCTAATTCATGATCTTGATCGATGGTATGCATATGACCAACAGACGCATCGATGTATGGATGGAACAAGATACGTTTCAAATCGACACGAGACAATTTGAAGTTATCGTCTTGAGATTTTTGACGAACCAGATCGATACGGCCAACGAGTTCAGCTACGGAACGGATGCCTAAGCGAGCCATGATTTCACGCAATTCACGTGCAATGAAGATCATCAAGTTTTCTACATATTCAGGTTTGCCGTTGAAACGAGCACGTAATTTTTCATCTTGTGTAGCCACGCCATAAGGGCATGTATTGAGGTTACATACACGAGCCATTTTACAGCCTACAGCTACAAGTGGTAATGTACCGAAACCAAACAACTCAGCACCAAGCATAGCCGCAACAGCTACGTCGAAACCAGTCATCAATTTAGAGTCTACCTCTAATTGAACGCGGTCACGCAAACGGTTGAGCATCAATGTTTGATGAGTTTCAGATAAACCAAGTTCCCAAGGCACACCAGCGTGTTTTACAGATGTACGACCAGCCGCACCTGTACCGCCGTCATAACCGGAAATCAAGATATTATCTGCTTTTGCTTTCGCCACACCAGCTGCGATAGTACCAACGCCAGCTTCGGAAGTCAATTTAACGGAAATGCGAGCATCTTTATTGACGCATTTCAAATCGTAAATTAATTCCGCCAAGTCTTCGATGGAGTAAATATCATGATGTGGTGGAGGAGAAACAAGTTCTACACCTGGTGTGGAGTGACGAGCCTTACCGATTTCAGGATATACCTTTTTACCTGGTAATTGACCACCTTCACCTGGTTTAGCACCTTGTGCACATTTGATTTGCAATTCTTTTGCATGAATCAAGTAATTAGCAGTTACACCGAAACGACCGGATGCAATTTGTTTTACTTCAGAGTTCATGCTATCCCCATTAGGCAATGGTTTAAAACGTGCAGAATCTTCGCCACCTTCACCAGAGTTAGATGTAGAACCAAGACGATTCATCGCAATAGCGATTGTTTCATGCGCTTCTTTACTGATGGCACCATAACTCATAGCGCCTGCTTTGAAGCGTTTTACGATAGATTCTTCAGGTTCAACCTCTTCAATAGGAATACCGCCGCCTACAGGATAGTTCAATTCCATCAAGGAACGCAATGTAACGTGGTAATCGTTGCGGATAGCTTTAGAGTATTCCTTATATTTTGCATAATCCCCGTTGATAAGAGATTCTTGTAAAAGATCAATTGTTTTAGGGTTGAATAAATGTTCTTCCCCGTCTTTTACAGGGCCGTACCAACCGCCTGGTTCGAGAACAGATTCGTCTTTTTTGAAAGCTCGATCAAAGCGAGCCAACGCTTCTGTAGTAACACCATACAAACCAATGCCGCCGATACGTGTTGGTGTATTTACGAAATATTTTTTAATGAAATCAGAGTTAAGACCTAATGCTTCAAAGATTTGAGCACCATGATAGGAACGCACTGTAGAAATACCCATTTTGGACATAACCTTCATAATGCCACCAACAGCAGCCTTAATATAGTTTTGTTCCGCCTTTTCTAATGTAATATCACCAAGGCGTTTGCGCGCATGTAAGTCTTTGACTGTTTCAAATGCCAAATAAGGGTTGATAGCAGTTACACCATAACCGATCAATGTACAGAAATGATGTACCTCACGTGGTTCACCAGATTCAAGAATCAAGCCAATTTCTGTACGCAATACTTTGCGAATCAAGTGATTATGAACAGCTGCCACAGCTAAAAGTGCTGGAATTGGCGCATGGTTCGCATCAACACCACGGTCAGATAAGATCAATACGTTTTGATCTGTACGTGCTGCTTCTTCTGCTTTTTCACACAATTCTTTAAGCGCTTCGCGCATTCCGTCTACACCCTTAGATGGATCAAAGAGTATTGGCAATGTCACAGATTTCATACGACGGCAAGCAAGAGCTTTGATAGATGCCAATTCTTGATTTGTAAGGATTGGTGTACGCATAGACAATGCATATGTACCAGTCTTATTAGGATCTGTTAAGTTGCCGGAGTTGCCAAGCATTACGCGTGTAGATGTAACCATTTCTTCACGAATCGAATCGATTGGAGGATTTGTTACTTGCGCGAACATTTGCTTAAAGTAGTTATATAGTAATTGTGGTTTTTCAGAGAGGATTGCCAAAGGCGCATCGGCACCCATTGCACCTACAGGATCTTTACCATCCTTTGCCATAGGTACAATCATGCGTACCAAATCTTCTTGCGTATAGCCAAATGCTTGTTGTTGTTTGAATAAATCCTCTACAGCTGGCACATCACTTTCATCAGCTTGTGTAATTTCAGACAAATGAATAACATGTTCTTTTACCCATTCATTATATGGCAATTCAGTTGCAATGCGTTGTTTAATTTCATCATCGGAAATGATACGTTGTTCTGCCGTATCGATAAGAAGCATTTTGCCTGGTTCCAAACGACCTTTTGCGCGAATATTTTCTGCATTTTCGTTCACAACGCCCACTTCGGATGCCATGATAACGCGGTCATCTGTTGTTACATAGTAACGAGCAGGACGCAAGCCATTACGGTCGAGAACACCGCCGATAACAGTACCATCCGTGAAGCCCATAGCAGCAGGACCATCCCATGGTTCCATCATAAAGCTATTGAATTCGTAGAAGTCATGTTTTTCTTGGCTCATGAGCTTATTGCGTTCCCAAGGTTCAGGAATCATCATCATGATCGCATGAGGCAAGGAACGACCTGTCATGTGCAAGAATTCCAATGTATTATCAAACATAGCAGAGTCAGAACCGCTATCATCTACTACAGGGAATACCTTTTTAATATCAGGGAACAATGGAGACTCAGCTTTACCTTCACGAGCATTGATCCAATTTACATTACCGCGGATTGTATTAATTTCACCATTGTGCACTAAGAAACGGTTAGGATGCGCCCGAGCCCAGCTTGGGAATGTGTTCGTACTGAAACGGGAGTGAACCATTGCCAATGCAGATGTAAAATCAAGGTCGCTCAAATCAAGGTAGAAGTCACGCAATTGACCAGGAGTCAACATACCTTTATATACAATTGTTTTAGAGGACAAGGATGCAATATAAAAGTCGCTAGATAGTTCCTTACTCAATGGAATAATGCGTTTTTCCGCCAATTTACGGATAACATATAATTTACGTTCAAATTCCGCGTTATTCGTTACATCAGAGCCTTTACCAATGAGAATTTGGATCATCCAAGGACGAATAGCAGCCGCTTCCTTACCAACTTTAGTACCATCTACAGGCACTTCACGCCAACCGAGAACGACTTGCCCCTCTTCGCGTACTACTTCTTCAAAAATACGTTTTTGCTCATTGCGAAGACTTTCATATTTATGCGCAAAAATCATGCCCACACCATATTCGCCTGCTGCAGGTAAACTAATGCCCAACACTTCGCATTCACGTTTAAAAAATTCATGTGGAATTTGTACCAAGATACCAGCACCATCGCCTGTATCCTTATCTGCACCAGCACCACCACGATGTTCAAGACGCTCTAAAATACGCAAGCCATCATCGATGATATCATGGGATTTTTTGCCCTTAATATTT
>OBWK01000611.1_pt1 | contig 15561 bp, 9 predicted proteins | sample 1495251 | NCBI WGS metagenome assembly OBWK01 (sample SAMEA2580065, study PRJEB22360) | human gut metagenome | biome: human gut; feature: human-associated habitat; material: faeces | place: Denmark | collected 2008/2010 | reverse complement strand
TTTTCTGCTATCGTCAGCAGTTCATCGCGACGGCTTTCGCGGGTTTCGGTCGCGGCCATTTCACGCGCCAGGGCAGCGAAACGTTCAATGTGTTCACTGACTGCCACCAGCACGATATCAATCGCTTTCAGGAATTGCTCGCCGTGCAGATCTTCCAGAACCGTCAGATTGATGCGCGAGCGACGTTCCGCCACTTTCTCACGCAGACCATCAAGACCTTTTTCCAGCAGTAGCGGGAAATTGACCGCCAGGTGCGCATCGCCGGAGGTCATATTGCCCTCCGCTTTAATGATGCCGGTCGCCAGCAGACCTTTTTGCTCATCGGTAAACATGCCGTAGCAGCGATCCTGTACGGTCTGACCGCGCCACCACGGGCACACTTCATGCAGAACGCGTTTGTTCTCTTCACTCACCGCAAAACCAGCACCGGGACGATCTGCCAGATCATCAATCTCTTTTTCGATCCAGGAGACGGTATATTCCGGGAAGATCGGCGCGGCGCGAACTTCGCTTGCCTGGTTGCCAATGATCAACTCATCGTGCTTGATCCAGATGGTGCGATTCGCCAGGTGATGCGCCAGTGCCAGCGCGCGACGTACCGGGATCGGCTTATCGAGATGTTGTTGATACATCTCGGTATAGTGCTGCGCGCGCTCGGTACAGACCGGCGGTTTCACAATATGCACCAGCGCATTTTTGTGCGCTTTAATGCGATCGCTGAGCGTATCCAGTTTTAGTGTGGTCATGGTTGTTATCCTCGTAAGGTCGCGGTTAACCCTTTCTGGCAGGCATACTGCTGGGCAAAGTCGAGCAGTTCTGGCGCATCAAGCGGTTTTTCCGGGGCGTCATAGGGCAGATTAAGTAAGTGATATTTGTTGATGCCCAGCGTGTGGTAGGGCAGGAAATGAATTTCGCTAACGTGCAGCTCGTCGGCGGCAAAATCGGTAATGGCTTTCACAGAAGTTTCGTCGGCATTAAAGCCCTGAATCAGTGGCACGCGGATAATGATTTTTTTGCCGGCTGCGGCGAGTTTTTTCAGGTTATCCAGCACCCTGGCGGCGTTACCGTCGGTCCACTGTTTAAACGGCGCGTCGGCAACGTGTTTTAAATCGGCAAGAAACAGATCGATATAGGACAGAGAAGGGGCGATATATTTCCACGGCACATGCAGACAGGTTTCTACCGCAGTATGAATGCCGGCCTCGTGGCTGGCTTGCAGTAGCGCCGTCGCCATTTTCCGCTGCTGAGCTGTGCTTTAATGCAAAAAGGGTTCCTCCGCCAGAAAGTGTTAAGCCGCCGCCACTGCGATCGTAAAACGGTTTATCGCGCAAAACGGTTGCCATGATCTCTTCAACGCTTTTCACTTCACCACACACGGTTAACGCCTGTGTTGGGCAGCAGTCGGTTAGCGCCGTAAAATGCTCCGGGGTTAACTTTTCCCGATGAATAAGCAAACCATTCAACGCGCGCTCAATCACTTCCGGTGCGGTCTTAGCGCACAGCTCACAGCCTTCCAGACAGAGTCGTGGGTCATACAGCAGATCCTGCGTGCGGGCGCGGCTTTCCGGGTTCTGACACCAGCGGCAGCCCAGCGAACAGCCTTTAAGAAATACGACCGTGCGGATACCGGGGCCATCATGGGTCGAGTAGCGTTGAATATTGAAAATCATAGTTGCCTCTCTGTTTCGTTCAAACATTAAAATACTTTCGAATGAAAGTTAGATTGATGTGCGTCAACTGTTCAGAGAGTTTTCCCGTGATAGTCTACATTCAGACAAAAAGTACATTTTGAGGATGGTTATGGAACTGTATCTGGATACTTCAGACGTTGTTGCGGTGAAGGCGCTGTCACGTATTTTTCCGCTGGCGGGTGTAACCACTAACCCAAGCATTATCGCAGCGGGTAAAAAACCGCTGGAGGTTGTGCTTCCGCAACTTCACGAGGCGATGGGCGGTCAGGGGCGTCTGTTTGCCCAGGTAATGGCTACCACTGCTGAAGGGATGGTGAATGACGCACGTAAATTGCGTTCTATTATTGCGGATATCGTGGTGAAAGTTCCGGTGACCGCAGAGGGGCTGGCAGCTATTAAGATGTTAAAAGCGGAAGGGATTCCGACGCTGGGAACCGCGGTATATGGCGCAGCACAAGGGCTACTGTCGGCGCTGGCAGGTGCGGAATATGTTGCGCCTTACGTTAATCGTATTGATGCTCAGGGCGGTAGCGGTATTCAGACTGTGACCGACTTACACCAGTTATTGAAAATGCATGCGCCGCAGGCGAAAGTGTTAGCCGCGAGTTTCAAAACCCCGCGTCAGGCGCTGGACTGCTTACTGGCAGGGTGTGAATCAATTACTCTGCCACTGGATGTGGCACAACAGATGATTAGCTATCCGGCGGTTGATGCCGCTGTGGCGAAGTTTGAGCAGGACTGGCAGGGAGCGTTTGGCAGAACGTCGATTTAACCGGACGTTCTGCATCCTCATAAATTGCTGATGACGTGGCGGAGTGCCGCGTCTTATCTGGCCTGGAGGTGGCAGTTACTGCCCGCACACCTCACACCCCGGATTGCGCATCAGTTTCATTTCGCGAAACTGACAGGTCATCGCATCGTACATCACGATTTTCCCGCTGGCTGGTTTGCCATAACCTGCCAGCAGTTTGATCGCTTCCATTGCCTGCAACGAACCAATTACGCCGATTAACGGTGCCATCACGCCTGCTTCTACGCAGGTTAACGCGTTCTCGCCAAACAAACGGCTAAGGCAGCGATAGCACGGTTCGCCGTCCTGATAAGTGAAGACCGTGATTTGCCCTTCCATACGAATTGCCGCGCCGGAAACCAGCGGCACCTTCGCGGCAAAACAGCCTGCGTTCAGTTGATTACGTACTGCAACGTTATCCGTACAGTCGAGCACCAGATCGTGTTTTGCAATCATCGCAGCAAGTTCAGCGTCATCAAGCAGCGCATTGACTGGCGTAATCGCGATATGTGGGTTGATCCGCGTCAGGGCGTCACGGGCGGATTCCACCTTTGGTTGCCCGACCGTGGCATCACTGTGCAGCGTCTGGCGTTGCAGATTGGAGAGCGAAACCGTGTCGAAGTCGAGCAGCGTCAGGTTGCCGACACCGGCGCTTGCCAGATACTGCGAAGCTGCGCAGCCGAGTCCACCAAGGCCGACGACCAGCACGCGGGAATCTTTCAATGCTTCCTGACCGTCAAAATCAAAACCGCGCAGAATGATTTGCCGGTTGTAGCGCAGCATCTCCTGATCGCTGAGTTCCGCCATTACAGGCCTCCGAACAACGCGTTAAACGGTTCTACTTCCACCCATTCGCCCACTTCCACATTGCCGCGATCGCGTTCCAGCACGATAAAGCAGTTGCCGAGGCTAAAGGAGCTAAATATATGTGAACCCTGATGTCCGGTGGTCGTCACTTCCAGTTCGCCATCGGCGTTGCGTTGCAGCACGCCGCGCTGGAAATCAAGGCGTCCTGGCGATTTCTTCAGAGGCGATGCCGTGCGTACACGCTGGCGCGCGGGCAGGCCGCTGGCGGTATTGCCGCTTAGTTTTGCCAGCAAAGGCTGTACCAGTTGATAGAAGGTCAGCGTCGCTGAAACCGGGTTGCCCGGCAGGCCGCAGAACCAACTATTAGCAAGTTTACCGAACGCGAACGGTTTACCCGGTTTAATCGCCAGTTTCCAGAAGGCGATCTCCCCCAGCTCTTCAAGAATCGTTTTGGTGTAATCCGCTTCACCCACTGAAACACCGCCGGAACTGATCACCAAATCCGCCTGGCTGTCGGCTTCAATAAATGCGGCGCGCAGGGCATGGGGATCGTCGCGGATAATCCCTAAGTTGATTACCTCGCATCCCAACTGTTCTAACATCAGGTGTACGGCGAGACGGTTGGTATCGTAGATTTGGCCGTCGCCCAGCGGCTGACCGGGCAACTGGAGTTCATCACCGGTAGAAAAAAGCGCTACACGCACTTTACGAATCACCGGAACTTCGGCAATCCCTAGCGAAGCAATCACTGGCAGTTCAGCGGTAGTCAGGCGAGTCCCCGCCGGGAAAACAACCGCACCTGCAGAGATATCTTCACCGCGACGGCGAATATTTTGCCCGCTACGCGCTTCAGCAGTAAAACGCACGCCATTGTCCGTTTGTTCAGTCTGCTCCTGCATCACCACCGCTTCGCAGCCTTCCGGCACCGGCGCACCGGTCATAATACGAATGCAGGTACCCGCAGGCCATTCACCATGGTACGGCTGACCGGCAAAGGATTTACCGGCAACGGGCAGCGGTTGCCCGGAGGCTATATCGGCTAAACGCACCGCGTAGCCGTCCATAGCGGAGTTATCAAACCCCGGGACATCCAGTGGCGAAACGACATCGCTCGCCAGAATACGGCCAAAACACTGAACCAGTGGCAGCGTTTCCTGGGCGGTCAGTGGGGTAACGCGAGAAAGCATCTCATTAAGCGCGGTGTCGAGCGACATCAATCCGGTGATAAATTCCATGAAAACACTCCTGCGGAGGCAAAATCGAATTTGCCTATTATGTCAGAAAAACGCCACAGACTGTATGCCACCTCGGGCGTAGCGCTGGCTCCTGCCTTTACATGCCATATCCATCTTTCTATATTCAAAAATTGAATGAGTCATTCATAAAAATTCTGATATTTATAGCAAAAGTGGCGAGCCACTCTTAATGGACGAATACTATGGGCAAAGCAGTCATTGCAATTCATGGTGGCGCAGGTGCAATTAGCCGCGCGCAGATGAGTCTGCAACAGGAATTACGCTACATCGAGGCGTTGTCTGCCATTGTTGAAACCGGGCAGAAAATGCTGGTAGCGGGCGAAAGTGCGCTGGATGTGGTGACGGAAGCGGTGCGTCTGCTGGAAGAGTGTCCACTGTTTAACGCCGGAATTGGCGCTGTCTTTACGCGTGATGAAACCCATGAACTGGACGCCTGTGTGATGGATGGTAACACCCTGAAAGCCGGTGCGGTGGCGGGCGTTAGTCATCTGCGTAATCCGGTTCTTGCCGCCCGGCTGGTGATGGAGCAAAGCCCGCATGTGATGATGATTGGCGAAGGGGCAGAAAATTTTGCGTTTGCTCATGGCATGGAGCGCGTCTCGCCGGAGATTTTCTCCACACCTTTGCGTTATGAACAACTAATGGCAGCGCGCGAGGAAGGGGCAACAGTCCTCGACCATAGCGGTGCGCCACTGGATGAAAAACAGAAAATGGGCACCGTAGGGGCCGTGGCGTTGGATTTAGACGGCAATCTGGCGGCAGCCACGTCCACGGGCGGAATGACCAATAAATTACCCGGACGAGTTGGCGATAGTCCCTTAGTGGGGGCCGGATGCTATGCCAATAACGCCAGTGTGGCGGTTTCCTGTACCGGTACGGGCGAAGTCTTCATCCGCGCGCTGGCGGCATATGATATCGCCGCGTTAATGGATTACGGCGGATTAAGTCTCGCGGAAGCCTGCGAGCGGGTAGTAATGGAAAAACTCCCTGCGCTTGGCGGTAGCGGTGGCTTAATCGCTATCGACCCTGAAGGGAATGTCGCGCTACCGTTTAACACCGAAGGAATGTATCGCGCCTGGGGCTACGCAGGCGATACGCCAACCACCGGTATCTACCGTGAAAAAGGGGACACCGTTGCCACACAGTGATGAACTTGATGCCGGTGATGTGCTGGCGGTTGAAAATCTGAATATTGCCTTTATGCAGGAGCAGCAGAAAATAGCTGCGGTCCGCAATCTCTCTTTTAGCCTGCAACGTGGTGAGACGCTGGCAATTGTTGGCGAATCCGGCTCCGGTAAGTCAGTGACTGCGCTGGCATTGATGCGCCTGTTGGAACAGGCGGGCGGTTTAGTGCAGTGCGATAAAATGCTGTTGCAGCGGCGCAGTCGCGAAGTAATTGAACTTAGCGAGCAGAGCGCTGCACAAATGCGCCATGTGCGCGGTGCGGATATGGCGATGATATTTCAGGAGCCGATGACATCGCTGAACCCGGTATTTACTGTGGGTGAACAGATTGCTGAATCTATTCGTCTGCATCAGAACGCCAGTCGTGAAGAAGCGATGGTCGAGGCGAAGCGGATGCTGGATCAGGTACGCATTCCGGAGGCACAAACCATTCTTTCACGTTATCCGCATCAACTCTCTGGCGGGATGCGCCAGCGAGTGATGATTGCGATGGCGCTGTCATGCCGCCCGGCGGTGCTGATTGCCGATGAGCCAACCACCGCGCTGGATGTCACTATTCAGGCGCAGATCCTGCAATTAATCAAAGTATTGCAAAAAGAGATGTCGATGGGCGTTATCTTTATCACTCACGATATGGGTGTGGTGGCAGAGATTGCCGATCGGGTACTGGTGATGTATCAGGGCGAGGCGGTGGAAACGGGTAGCGTCGAACAGATTTTTCATGCACCGCAACATCCTTATACCCGTGCGCTGTTAGCTGCTGTTCCGCAACTTGGTGCGATGAAAGGGTTAGATTATCCCCGACGTTTCCCATTGATATCGCTTGAACATCCAGCGAAACAGGAGTCATCCATCGAGCAGAAAACGGTGGTGGATGGCGAACCTGTTTTACGGGTGCGTAATCTGGTCACCCGTTTCCCTTTGCGCAGCGGTTTGTTGAATCGCGTAACGCGGGAAGTGCATGCCGTTGAGAAAGTCAGTTTTGATCTCTGGCCTGGCGAAACGCTATCGCTGGTGGGCGAGTCTGGCAGCGGTAAATCCACTACCGGGCGGGCGTTGTTGCGCCTGGTCGAATCGCAGGGCGGCGAAATTATCTTTAACGGTCAGCGAATCGATACCTTGTCACCCGGTAAACTTCAGGCATTGCGCCGCGATATTCAGTTTATTTTTCAGGACCCTTACGCTTCGCTGGACCCACGTCAGACTATCGGTGATTCGATTCTCGAACCGCTGCGCGTACACGGTTTATTGCCAGGTAAAGAAGCGGCTGCACGCGTTGCGTGGTTGCTGGAGCGCGTGGGCCTGTTACCGGAACATGCCTGGCGTTACCCACATGAGTTTTCCGGCGGTCAGCGCCAGCGCATCTGCATTGCTCGCGCGTTGGCATTGAATCCAAAAGTGATCATTGCCGACGAAGCCGTCTCGGCGCTGGATGTTTCTATTCGCGGGCAGATTATCAACTTGTTGCTCGATCTCCAGCGTGATTTCGGCATTGCGTATCTGTTTATCTCCCACGATATGGCCGTGGTTGAGCGGATTAGTCATCGTGTGGCGGTGATGTATCTCGGGCAAATTGTTGAAATTGGTCCACGGCGCGCGGTCTTTGAAAATCCGCAGCATCCTTATACGCGTAAATTACTGGCGGCAGTTCCGGTCGCTGAACCGTCCCGACAACGACCGCAGCGTGTACTGCTGTCGGACGATCTTCCCAGCAATATTCATCTGCGTGGCGAAGAGGTTGCAGCCGTCTCGTTGCAATGCGTCGGGCCGGGGCATTACGTCGCACAACCACAATCAGAATACGCATTCATGCGTAGATAACATTCAGGCGGAGAATAAAATGGCAAGAGCTGTACACCGTAGTGGGTTAGTGGCGCTGGGCATTGCGACAGCGTTGATGGCATCTTGTGCATTCGCTGCCAAAGAGGTGGTGGTGGCGGTGGGGTCGAACTTCACCACGCTCGATCCGTATGACGCAAATGACACGTTATCTCAGGCCGTAGCGAAATCGTTTTACCAGGGGCTGTTCGGTCTGGATAAAGAGATGAAACTGAAAAACGTGCTGGCGGAGAGTTACACCGTTTCCGATGACGGCCTTACTTACACCGTGAAATTGCGGGAAGGCATTAAATTCCAGGATGGCACCGATTTCAACGCAGCGGCGGTGAAAGCGAATCTGGACCGGGCCAGCGATCCGGCGAATCATCTTAAACGCTATAACCTGTATAAGAATATCGCCAAAACGGAAGCGATCGATCCGACAACGGTAAAGATTACCCTCAAACAGCCATTCTCAGCGTTTATTAATATTCTTGCCCATCCGGCGACCGCGATGATATCACCGGCAGCGCTGGAAAAATATGGCAAGGAGATTGGTTTTCATCCGGTGGGAACCGGGCCGTATGAACTGGATACCTGGAATCAGACCGATTTTGTGAAGGTGAAAAAATTCGCGGGTTACTGGCAGCCAGGATTGCCCAAACTGGACAGCATAACCTGGCGTCCGGTGGCGGATAACAACACCCGCGCGGCAATGCTGCAAACCGGTGAAGCGCAGTTTGCTTTCCCCATTCCCTACGAGCAGGCCGCACTGCTGGAGAAAAACAAAAATATCGAGTTGATGGCCAGTCCGTCAATTATGCAGCGTTATATCAGTATGAACGTGACGCAAAAGCCGTTCGATAACCCGAAGGTCCGTGAGGCGCTGAATTACGCCATTAACCGCCCGGCGCTGGTGAAAGTGGCCTTCGCGGGCTATGCAACGCCAGCTACTGGTGTGGTACCGCCGAGTATCGCCTACGCGCAAAGTTATAAACCGTGGCCTTACGATCCGGCGAAAGCGCGCGAATTACTGAAAGAGGCGGGATATCCCAACGGTTTCAGTACCACGCTGTGGTCGTCACATAACCACAGCACTGCGCAGAAAGTGCTGCAATTTACCCAGCAGCAGTTAGCGCAGGTCGGGATTAAAGCCCAGGTGACTGCGATGGATGCCGGACAACGGGCGGCAGAAGTTGAAGGTAAAGGGCAAAAAGAGAGCGGCGTGCGGATGTTCTACACTGGCTGGTCGGCTTCAACCGGCGAAGCCGACTGGGCTCTATCGCCGCTGTTTGCCTCGCAGAACTGGCCACCGACGCTGTTTAATACCGCGTTTTACAGCAATAAACAGGTGGATGACTTCCTGGCTCAGGCACTGAAAACTAATGATCTGGCGGAAAAGCCCCGCTTGTATAAGGCGGCGCAGGATATCATCTGGCAAGAGTCGCCGTGGATCCCGCTGGTGGTAGAAAAACTGGTGTCGGCACACAGTAAAAACCTGACCGGTTTTTGGATCATGCCAGACACCGGCTTCAGCTTTGAAGACGCGGATTTGCAATAAGCAACGCAGGGAGTGGAATGCTTAATTACGTTATCAAACGCTTACTGGGGTTGATTCCGACGCTGTTTATCGTCTCGGTGCTGGTGTTTTTATTTGTCCATATGCTGCCCGGCGATCCGGCGCGATTGATTGCCGGGCCCGAAGCTGATGCGCAGGTTATAGAACTGGTGCGTCAGCAGTTGGGGTTGGATCAGCCGCTGTATCACCAGTTCTGGCACTATATCAGCAATGCTGTGCAGGGGGATTTTGGCCTGTCGATGGTGTCGCGTCGTCCGGTTGCCGATGAGATTGCCAGCCGCTTTATGCCAACGCTCTGGCTGACCATAACCAGTATGGTCTGGGCGGTGATATTTGGTATGGCGGCGGGAATTATCGCCGCCGTCTGGCGTAACCGTTGGCCGGATCGATTGAGTATGACCATTGCGGTGTCGGGGATCTCGTTTCCGGCATTTGCTCTGGGGATGCTTTTAATTCAGGTATTCTCCGTTGAACTGGGCTGGCTGCCTACCGTGGGAGCAGACAGTTGGCAGCACTACATTTTACCCTCCCTGACGCTCGGCGCGGCAGTGGCCGCCGTGATGGCGCGCTTTACCCGCGCGTCGTTTGTCGACGTTTTAAGCGAAGATTATATGCGTACCGCGAGGGCGAAAGGGGTGAGCGAAACCTGGGTTGTCCTCAAACACGGGCTACGCAACGCGATGATCCCGGTAGTGACCATGATGGGCTTACAGTTTGGCTTCTTGCTCGGTGGTTCCATCGTGGTGGAGAAAGTTTTCAACTGGCCCGGACTTGGACGCTTACTCGTTGACTCCGTAGAAATGCGCGATTACCCAGTGATTCAGGCGGAAATTCTGCTTTTCTCGCTGGAATTTATTCTTATCAACTTAGTGGTGGATGTGCTTTACGCCGCCATTAACCCGGCTATCAGGTACAAGTAAGGATGCGACTATTTAACTGGCGACGTCAGGCGGTGTTAAACGCCATGCCACTGGTCAAACCTGACCAGGTACGTACACCGTGGCATGAATTCTGGCGACGATTTCGCCGTCAGCATATGGCGATGACCGCCGCATTGTTCGTTATTTTATTGATTGTGGTGGCCATTTTTGCACGCTGGATCGCTCCCTATGACGCCGAAAATTATTTTGATTATGACAATCTGAATAACGGACCTTCTTTGCAGCACTGGTTTGGTGTCGATTCACTGGGGCGCGACATTTTCAGCCGTGTCCTGGTTGGTGCGCAAATCTCGCTGGCGGCGGGCGTGTTTGCCGTGTTTATCGGTGCGGCGATCGGGACGTTGCTGGGCTTGCTGGCTGGATATTATGAAGGCTGGTGGGATCGGCTGATCATGCGCATTTGCGATGTGCTGTTTGCCTTCCCGGGTATTTTACTGGCGATCGCTGTTGTTGCGGTGTTGGGAAGCGGCATTGCTAACGTGATTATCGCAGTCGCCATTTTTTCCATCCCCGCGTTTGCCCGGCTGGTGCGCGGCAACACGCTGGTGTTGAAACAGCAAACCTTTATCGAGTCAGCACGCAGTATTGGTGCCAGCGATATGACCATTTTGTTGCGTCATATCTTGCCTGGGACCGTCTCTTCTATCGTGGTGTTTTTCACCATGCGCATTGGCACCTCGATTATCTCTGCCGCCAGCCTGTCATTTCTCGGCCTCGGTGCGCAGCCGCCGACACCAGAGTGGGGTGCAATGCTCAATGAGGCACGAGCGGATATGGTTATCGCGCCGCATGTCGCTGTATTTCCGGCCCTGGCTATTTTTCTGACCGTACTGGCGTTCAATTTGTTGGGCGATGGTTTACGCGATGCGCTGGATCCGAAAATTAAAGGATAGTTACGTTTGAATATTGCTTGAAAGGGTAATCACCTCACAGGAAATTATTGCCCTAAGCAAGTGTTGTAACTTTCTGCTGATTTTGTAGAATCGGGTAATTTGGTTAAAAAGCCGCAGCAAGGGACTATTTTGCAGCGGCACAGCGTTCAGACAGTTATTTTTTTAAATGTATTAACATGCTGAGTTTATACGAAAAGATAAAGATAAGGCTGATAATTTTATTTTTATTGGCAGCATTGTCATTTATTGGTCTTTTTTTCATCATTAACTATCAACTGGTATCGGAACGCGCGGTAAAACGTGCCGATAGCCGCTTTGAACTTATTCAGAAAAACGTTGGCTATTTCTTTAAAGATATTGAACGTTCGGCCCTGACATTAAAGGACTCACTATATTTATTAAAAAATACAGAGGAGATTCAACGCGCCGTAATTCTGAAAATGGAAATGATGCCATTTTTAGACTCGGTGGGACTGGTACTTGATGATAATAAATATTATCTCTTTTCGCGGAGGGCGAATGATAAAATCGTTGTTTATCATCAGGAACAAGTAAATGGACCGCTTGTCGACGAGTCAGGGCGGGTTATTTTTGCCGATTTTAACCCATCGAAACGACCGTGGTCGATGGCTTCAGATGACTCTAACAACAGCTGGAACCCGGCATACAATTGCTTTGATCGTCCGGGTAAAAAATGTATCTCTTTTACGCTACACATCAACGGCAAAGATCATGATTTGTTAGCAGTAGATAAAATTCATGTCGATTTAAACTGGCGATATCTGAACGAGTATCTTGATCACATCAGCGCTAATGATGAAGTTCTATTTTTAAAGCAAGGTCATGAGATCATTGCTAAGAATCAACTCGCTCGTGAAAAATTGATTATTTATAATAGCGAAGGTAATTATAATATTATTGATTCTGTCGATACGGAATATATTGAAAAAACATCAGCGGTGCCAAACAACGCATTATTCGAAATCTATTTTTATTATCCTGGTGGTAATTTATTGAACGCATCAGATAAACTTTTTTATCTGCCGTTTGCTTTCATTATTATCGTATTGCTGGTGGTTTATTTAATGACCACTCGAGTGTTCCGTCGGCAATTTTCTGAAATGACAGATTTGGTCAATACGCTGGCGTTTTTGCCCGACTCTACGGATCAAATCGAGGCTCTGAAGATTCGTGAAGGCGATGCGAAAGAGATTATCAGCATCAAAAATTCGATCGCGGAAATGAAAGATGCTGAAATTGAACGGGCAAATAAATTGCTCTCGCTGATCTCTTACGATCAGGAAAGCGGTTTTATTAAAAATATGGCGATTATTGAGTCCAACAATAATCAGTATCTGGCTGTGGGGATCATCAAACTGTGTGGTCTGGAAGCTGTGGAAGCGGTGTTTGGTGTTGATGAACGCAATAAAATCGTCAGGAAATTGTGTCAGCGAATTGCCGAGAAATATGCGCAATGCTGCGATATCGTGACATTTAATGCCGATCTCTATTTACTCCTGTGCCGGGAAAATGTACAGACGTTTACCCGTAAGATAGCGACGGTAAACGATTTTGACAGCAGTTTTGGCTACCGCAATCTGCGCATCCATAAGTCTGCTATTTGTGAACCTTTGCAGGGGGAAAACGCCTGGAGTTACGCAGAAAAGCTGAAACTGGCGATTTCCAGTATCCGCAACCATATGTTCTCAGAGTTTATTTTCTGTGATGATGCGAAACTCAACGAAATAGAAGAGAATATCTGGATTGCGCGTAATATTCGCCATGCAATGGAAATTGGCGAACTATTCCTGGTCTATCAACCGATTGTTGATATTAACACCCGCACCATTTTGGGCGCGGAGGCGTTGTGCCGTTGGGTGTCTGCGGAGCGGGGGATTATTTCACCGCTGAAGTTCATTACCATTGCTGAAGATATCGGGTTTATCAATGAGCTGGGCTATCAAATTATTAAAACCGCGATGGGTGAATTCAGACATTTTAGTCAGCGTGCGTCGCTGAAGGATGATTTCTTACTGCATATTAATGTTTCGCCCTGGCAGTTAAACGAACCACACTTTCATGAGCGTTTTACTACCATCATGAAAGAAAATGGCCTGAAGGCGAACAGCCTTTGTGTTGAGATCACCGAAACCGTGATCGAGCGAATTAATGAACATTTCTATCTCAATATTGAACAACTGCGTAAACAAGGGGTACGGGTATCGATTGATGACTTTGGCACCGGTTTGTCAAACCTGAAACGTTTTTATGAAATTAATCCAGACAGTATAAAGGTGGATTCGCAATTTACCGGCGATATTTTCGGTACTGCGGGAAAAATTGTGCGCATTATTTTCGATCTGGCACGCTATAACCGGATCCCGGTGATTGCGGAAGGCGTAGAGAGCGAAGACGTTGCGCGTGAATTAATCAAATTAGGATGTGTTCAGGCTCAGGGGTATCTGTACCAGAAACCCATGCCATTCTCCGCCTGGGATAAAAGTGGAAAATTAGTAAAAGAGTAGTTTACGTATGTCCAGAATCAATAAATTCGTACTTACAGTCAGTCTGCTGATTTTTATCATGATTTCAGCAGTTGCCTGCGGGATCTACACTCAAATGGTAAAGGAACGGGTGTATGGCCTGAAACAGTCCGTTATTGATACTGCTTTTGCGGTGGCAAATATTGCTGAATATCGGCGGAGTGTGGCAATTGATCTGATCAACACGCTAAATCCTACGGAGGAACAGCTGTTGGTTGGCTTACGCACAGCTTACGCCGACTCGGTTTCACCCTCTTATTTGTACGATGTCGGTCCTTATCTGATTTCCAGTGACGAATGTATTCAGGTAAAGGAGTTTGAGAAAAATTATTGTGCAGATATTATGCAGGTTGTTAAGTATCGACATGTCAAAAATACAGGGTTTATCTCTTTTGATGGTAAAACCTTCGTCTATTACCTCTATCCGGTAACTCACAATCGTAGTCTGATATTTTTGCTTGGTCTGGAACGTTTTTCTTTACTGTCAAAATCGCTGGCGATGGATAGCGAGAACCTGATGTTCTCCCTGTTCAAGAACGGTAAATCGGTGACCGGTGATGAATATAACGCTAAAAACGCCATCTTCACCGTTTCGGAAGCAATGGAGCACTTCTCCTATTTGCCGACCGGATTGTACGTATTTGCTTATAAAAAAGACGTTTATTTTCAGGTATGTACATTGATTATTTTCTTTGCCGCATTGGTGGCAGTGATATCGGGTGCCAGTTGCCTCTATCTGGTACGCAGAGTGATTAATCGTGGTATTGTGGAGAAAGAAGCCATTATTAATAACCATTTTGAACGCGTACTGGATGGCGGGCTTTTCTTTTCGGCTGCCGATGTCAAAAAACTCTACAGTATGTATAACTCGGCATTCCTGGACGACCTGACCAAAGCGATGGGCAGAAAATCCTTTGACGAAGATTTAAAAGCGCTGCCGGAAAAAGGCGGTTATTTGTGCCTGTTTGACGTCGATAAATTCAAAAACATTAACGACACCTTCGGTCATTTGCTGGGCGATGAAGTGTTGATGAAAGTGGTGAAAATCCTTAAATCACAGATCCCGGTAGATAAAGGTAAAGTCTACCGCTTCGGAGGTGACGAATTTGCGGTGATTTATACTGGCGGCACGCTGGAAGAGTTGCTATCGATTCTAAAAGAAATCGTTCATTTCCAGGTGGGAAGCATTAATTTAAGCACCAGTATCGGTGTAGCGCATTCAAATGAATGTACTACCGTCGAACGATTGAAAATGCTGGCGGATGAGCGGCTGTATAAGAGTAAGAAAAACGGCAGGGCGCAGATTAGCTGGCAGTAATCATTATTCGCAGGCCGGACAAATGATTTTGCCCGGCCTGAATTAATTAAACCCGGCTACCCCACAAATCGTACTCATCGGCGTGCTCGACTTTCACTCGCAGGATATCACCCGGCTTAACGTTGGTTTCACCATTGAGATAAACCGCGCCGTCGATTTCCGGTGCATCTGCCATGCTGCGACCAATCGCGCCTTCTTCGTCCACTTCGTCGATAATCACCAGAATTTCACGACCCACTTTCTCTTGCAGGCGCTCGGCGGAAATCTGCTGCTGCAGCTGCATGAAACGGTTCCAGCGTTCTTCTTTCACTTCTTCCGGAACCTGGTCAGGCAGGGCATTGGCGTCTGCACCTTCAACCGGGCTGTATTTAAAGCAGCCAACGCGATCCAGACGTGCTTCTTTCAGGAAGTCGAGTAGCATCTGGAAATCTTCTTCCGTCTCGCCAGGGAAGCCAACAATAAAGGTTGAGCGTAGGGTCAGTTCCGGGCAGATTTCGCGCCACTGTTTGATGCGCGCCAGTTGGCGATCTACAGAACCCGGACGCTTCATCAGTTTGAGAATGCGCGGGCTGGCGTGCTGCAACGGAATGTCCAGATACGGCAGGATTTTGCCCTCTGCCATCAGTGGGATGACGTCGTCCACATGCGGATAAGGGTAAACGTAGTGCAGACGTGTCCAGATCCCCAGTTTCGATAACTGTTCGCACAGGCTGACCATGCTGGTTTTTACCGGCTCGCCG
>OBWK01000608.1_pt1 | contig 15637 bp, 10 predicted proteins | sample 1495251 | NCBI WGS metagenome assembly OBWK01 (sample SAMEA2580065, study PRJEB22360) | human gut metagenome | biome: human gut; feature: human-associated habitat; material: faeces | place: Denmark | collected 2008/2010 | reverse complement strand
GCAACCCTAACGTCGCCAGAGAATCGAGGAAGCAAGCCGCCAGACGGCCCAGGCCACCGTTACCGAGGCCCGGGTCATTTTCTTCATCAATCAGCTCTTCGAGATTTAATCCCATCGCTTCCAGTGCGCCCTGTACATCTTCGTAAATTCCTAGCGACAACATGGCGTTGGAGAGCGTACGGCCAATCAAAAACTCCATCGACAGGTAGTAAACCTGACGCGTTTCTTGCGACAACTGGGCACGGTTTGAACGTAACCAGCGCTCCACGAGACGATCGCGCACAGCAAATAACGTTGCGTTCAGCCATTCATGTTTATTGGCGACGACCGGATCCTTTCCAATCGTAAACATCAGCTTGTAAGCGATAGAGTGCTTAAGAGCTTCTACGCTAAGCGTGGGCGATGAATATGTAAACGGAGCATTCATATAGGCGTTTCCTGAAAACTATTTCAAGCGATAGTAAAGCTCACGGTACGACTTCGCCGCGACCTGCCAGCTAAAATCCATTGCCATAGCCTGACGTTGCACAAACCGCCACAGTGAAGGACGGGACCACAGTACGAAAGCACGTCGAATAGCCCGTAACAGCGACCAGGCATTACTATCTTCAAAGACAAACCCACTGGCGACGCCATCTGCAAGGTTCTCAAGAGAACAGTCAGAAACCGTATCAGCAAGCCCACCGGTGCGCCGCACTAACGGCAGCGTACCGTACTTCAATCCATAAAGTTGCGTTAAGCCGCACGGTTCAAAACGGCTGGGCACCAGAATGACGTCCGCGCCGCCCATAATGCGATGCGAAAATGCTTCGTGATAGCCAATCTGAACGCCCACCTGGCCGGGGTATTCCGCTGCCGCCGCAAGGAAACCTTCCTGCAGCACCGGATCGCCCGCGCCGAGTAGCGCCAGCTGCCCGCCCTGCTCCAGAAGACCAGGTAAGGCTTCCAGCACCAGGTCGAGACCTTTCTGGCTGGTCAGACGGCTCACCACTGCAAAAAGCGGCACTTTATCGTCAACCTTAAGCCCCATTGCGATTTGTAACTGGCGCTTATTTTCCGCTTTATCTTCCAACGTATCGCGGGTGTAACGCGAGGCCAACAGTAAGTCCGTCTCTGGACTCCAGATTTTCTCGTCCACGCCGTTCAGTACGCCGGAAAGACGCCCTTCACGGTGACGCTGTTGCAACAGACCTTCCATACCGTAGGCAAACTGCGGTTCGGTGATCTCGCGAGCGTAGGTTGGGCTGACTGCCGTAATGTGATCGGCATAGTACAGACCGGCCTTCAGGAAAGAGATTTGTCCGTTGAATTCCAGCCCATGAATATTAAAGAATGACCATGGCAATTGGATGTCATTCATGTGATGTGCATAAAACATGCCTTGATAGGCCAGGTTGTGCACAGTAAACACCGACTTCGCCGGACGCCCGCGCGCCGCCAGATACGCAGGCGCAAGGCCTGCATGCCAGTCGTGCGCATGCACCACATCAGGACGCCAGAATGGGTCAAGCCCGCTGGCCATTTCTGCCCCAACCCACCCCAGCAGCGCAAAACGCAATACGTTGTCGGTATAGGCAAATAAGTTGGTATCGTGATACGGGCTTCCCGGACGATCATAGAGATGCGGCGCGTCAATCAGGTATATGCCAACCCCGTTGTAATGACCGAACAACAGCGTGATATGTCCGGCGAAGGTATCACGACGGGATACTACCTGCGCATCGGTCACGCCACGGCGAATATCGGGAAATGCAGGCAACAGTACGCGAGCGTCAACGCCGTCTGCGATTTGTGCTGCGGGTAATGCCCCAATAACATCAGCCAGACCGCCGGTTTTAAGCAGCGGGAACATCTCTGAACATACATGTAAAACCTGCATTATCGCTCCTGTTTATGCCCTAACTTCCGTAGCATTTCGCGCGTTACCAGCACGATGCCTTCTTCTGAACGATAGAAACGACGTGCATCTTCCTCTGCGTTTTCACCAATCACCATGCCTTCCGGAATAACACAAGCACGATCGATGACGCAGCGACGCAGACGGCACGAGCGACCTACCCATACTTCCGGTAACAATACGGCGGAATCAATGTTGCAGAATGAATTCACGCGAACGCGCGAGAACAGAACGGACTGCACCACCACCGAACCGGAGATCACACAACCGCCGGATACCAGTGAGTTAAGGGTCATCCCGTGGCTACCGGAGCGATCCTGCACGAATTTCGCTGGCGGTAATGATTCATTGTAGGTGCGAATTGGCCAATTGCGATCGTACATATCCAGTTCCGGCACCACAGAGGCCAGATCGAGGTTCGCTTTCCAGTAAGCTTCCAGCGTACCCACATCGCGCCAGTACGGCTCGGCATCCGGGTCGGATTGTACGCAAGAGAGCGGGAACGGGTGCGCATAGGCCAGACCGGCTTCGGTGATCTTGGGAATCAAATCTTTGCCAAAGTCGTGGCTGGAGTTCTCATCGCGATCGTCTTCTTCCAGCAGTTCATACAGATAGTCGGCGTCAAAGACGTAAATACCCATACTCGCCAGAGATTTGCCTGGATCGTTCGGCATTGACGGCGGGTTAGCTGGTTTTTCAACGAATTCGATAATTTTATCGTTCTCATCAACCGCCATAACGCCAAACGCGGAGGCTTCTTCAATCGGTACTGGCATACAAGCAACGGTGCAACGTGCGCCTTTTTCGACGTGGTCGATAAGCATACGCGAGTAGTCTTGCTTGTAGATATGGTCGCCCGCCAGGATCACCACGTATTCAGCTTTATAACGGCGGATAATGTCGAGGTTTTGGGTGACCGCATCTGCGGTGCCGCGATACCAGTTTTCCCCTTTCATTCTCTGCTGTGCTGGCAGCAGATCGACAAACTCGTTCATTTCTTCATTGAAGAATGACCAGCCGCGCTGGATGTGCTGCACCAGAGTGTGGGACTGGTACTGGGTGATCACGCCCATACGACGGATCCCGGAGTTGATGCAGTTAGACAGCGCAAAGTCGATAATGCGGAACTTACCGCCGAAGTGTACGGCCGGTTTTGCTCGCTTATTGGTTAAATCCTTCAGGCGGGTACCACGTCCTCCCGCCAGTATCAGGGCAACAGATTTCAATGGCAGCTGGCGCGCCAACATTAAGTGATCGTTCTTCTCTAAACTAACCATGACTAACTCCTTTTTTATCATCTCTGGAACACACACAATCCGTGTGCAGGTCCCTGCCAGACAGCCGTAATCACTGGGTTATCCTCTCCAGCGAATGGGGGAATGGCGTGCCACTCCCCAGCAGGTAAAACAATCTCTGTTACCTCAAGCGTGGCGTTAATTGCGATCAAAAAGCGATCCGAGAGCAGAATTTGCAGCTGTTTCGGCCCGTTTTGCCACTCATCCGTGCTTAAAGGTTGAGCATATCGATTTAGCCAACGGACATTGCCGTCGCCTTCTTCCCACCAGCGATTCTCCATCAAAGCGGGAATGCGCTTGCGCAGATGGATTAACGCGGCGGTAAATGCGGTTAAACCACTGCTTGCCTGCGACCAGTCCAACCAGGTTAATTGGTTATCCTGACAGTAGGCATTGTTATTGCCATGCTGGCTGTGACCATGTTCGTCACCGGCCAGTAACATCGGCGTACCCTGGGAGAGCAACAACGTTGTTAACAGGGCGTGAATGCTGTCGCGCCGCCGTTCAACCAGATCAAGAGTACCGCCTAACCCTTCTTTACCATGATTGTTACTGTAATTGTTGTTGGTCCCGTCGCGATTTTCTTCTCCGTTTGCTTCATTGTGTTTATGGTTGAAGCAAACGCAGTCGCGAAGCGTAAAACCGTCATGCGCGGTGACGAGATTAATCGCGGCACTCGGCAGACGATCATTACGTTTAAAAACATCGCTGGAGGCAGCAAAACGCCCGGCAAACGCTCCCAGAGGTAAATCATAATGCAGCCAGAAACGACGGGCTGCATCGCGGAAATGATCGTTCCACTCGGCAAACAGCGGCGGGAAATTTCCCACCTGATAACCACCAGGAGCGATATCCCACGGTTCAGCAATTAACTTCACCTGCGAGAGCACCGGGCAGTTCTGGATAGCGGTAAACAACGGCGCATCCTGACGAAACTCTGGCGTACGGCCCATGACTGCCGCCAGATCAAAGCGGAAACCATCGACGTGGCAGGTTTCTACCCAATAACGCAGGCAGGCGCTGGCATAATCTACCACCGCCGGATGACTCAAATTGAGCGTGTTGCCACAACCGGTCCAGTTGTGATAATCGCCGTCTTCTCTTATCCAATAATAGCTACGGTTGTCGATCCCACGCAGCGAGAATAACGGGCCGTCGAGGTCCAGTTCCGCACTATGGTTGAGCACGATATCAAGAATGACTTCGATACCCGCTTTATGCAGTGCTTTGATTGCATCGCGAAACTCATCCAGCGCCGTTTCTGGCGAGCAGGCATACGCCGGATGCAGCGCAAACATCGCCACCGGGTTGTAACCCCAGTAGTTACTAAGCCCCATACGTTGCAGACGTGGTTCACTGGCAAATTGTGCCACCGGCAGCAGTTCTAGCGCGGTAATGCCCAACTGTTTCAAATAGTTGATCATCACCGGATGCCCCAGGGCTTTATAAGTGCCACGGATCTCGACCGGGATCTCCGGGTGCAGGTACGTTAATCCTTTGACATGGGCTTCATAAATGATGGTGCTGCCCCACGGCGTGCGCGGCGGGGCATCATCTTCCCAGTCATAGTGATCAATCACCACTACGCATTTCGGCGCAATGGCGGCGTTGTCGCGATAGTCAGGTTCATTATGACCGGCGTGCAACAGCGGGTTATCTTTAAACTCCCCGTCAATTTGCCGCGCGCAAGGATCAATCAACAACTTCGCCGGGTTAAAGCGATGCCCCTCGGCAGGGTGCCAGGGGCCCTGAACTCGATAACCATAACGCAAACCCGGGCGCGCATCCGGCAGATAACCGTGCCAAATGTCGCCACTGTGCCCTGGCAAGTCATAGCGATGTTCCTGGCCATTGGCATCAAAGACACACAGCTCTACCCGCTCGGCATGAGCGGAGAAAAGTGTGAAGTTGACGCCCTGACCGTCGTAATGCGCGCCGAGGGGAGTGGGTTTGCCAATGGCGAGTTGTGTCATTCTGCCTCCCGAACCAGCCAGATAGTGGCCAGAGGTGGTAGCGTCAGGCTCAGTGAATGTTGACGACCGTGGCTGGCAATCTCATCGCTGTGTCCTGCGCCGCCATTGCCTGCATTACTGCCGTGATAGTGCATGGAATCGGTATTGAGGATTTCACGCCATTTACCCGGCTGGTTAATACCGAAGCGATAATCATGACGCGGCACCGGTGTAAAGTTACTGGCAACGATGATTTCGTTACCCTCTTTATCGCGACGCACAAAGATCAGCACCGAGCGTTCTTTGTCATCCACCACCAGCCATTCAAAGCCGTACGGGTCAAAATCCAGTTCATGCATTGCTTTATGGTGGCGGTAGGTGTGGTTCAGATCGCGCACCAGACGCTGGACACCGTGGTGCCAGTTATCGCCGCCTTCCAACAGATGCCAGTCGAGGCTGGCGTCATGGTTCCACTCGCGGCCCTGGGCAAATTCGTTCCCCATGAACAGTAGTTTCTTGCCCGGGAATGCCCACATCCAGCCGTAGTAGGCGCGCAGGTTAGCGAATTTCTGCCATGCGTCGCCCGGCATCCGGTCGAGAATCGATTTTTTACCGTGGACCACTTCATCATGCGACAACGGCAGGACGAAGTTTTCAGTGTAGTTGTAGAGCATCCCGAAGGTCAGTTTATCGTGATGATACTGACGATAAATCGGGTCGAGCTTCATGTAGTCCAGGGTGTCATGCATCCAGCCGAGGTTCCACTTGTACCAGAAGCCCAGACCGCCCATATCCTGTGGACGAGAAACGCCAGGGAAATCGGTAGACTCCTCCGCCATTGTCACTGCACCGGAAACCTGCTCACCAAGAATACGGTTGGTATTACGCAAGAATTCAATCGCTTCAAGATTCTCGCGACCGCCAAATTCGTTAGGGATCCACTCCCCCTCTTTACGGCTGTAGTCGCGATAAATCATTGACGCCACCGCATCGACGCGCAGCGCATCAATACCAAAACGTTCAATCCAGTAAAGCGCGTTACCGACAAGGAAGTTACTGACTTCACGGCGACCATAGTTGTAGATCAGCGTGTTCCAGTCCTGATGATAGCCTTCGCGCGGATCGCTGTGTTCATACAAGTTCGTGCCATCAAATTCGGCAAGCGCAAAGTCATCGGTCGGGAAGTGGCCTGGCACCCAGTCGAGAATCACGTTCAGACCAGCTGCGTGTGCGGCATCAATGAAATAACGGAAGTCGTCGCGAGTACCAAAACGGCGGGTCGGTGCATACAGGCCGGTTGGCTGATAACCCCAACTGCCATCGAAGGGATGCTCGTTAATGGGCAGTAGCTCGAGATGGGTAAAGCCCATCCATTTAGCATAAGGCACCAGTTGATCGGCCAGCTCGCGGTAGCTCAACCAGAAATTGTTGTCGGTGTGGCGACGCCAGGAGCCAAGGTGAACTTCATAAATAGAGATTGGCGCATCAAACTGATTCGCTTTTTTGCGCTCTTCAGTCTGCACAACCTTTTCCGGCAGCCCGCAAATAAGAGACGCGGTTTCCGGGCGCATTTGCGCTTCGAAGGCATAAGGGTCGGACTTCAGACGCAAGTTGCCATTGGCATCAATCATCTCGTATTTATAGAGCTGACCGTTATGCGCCCCGGGGATAAACAGTTCCCAGATTCCGCTCTCTTTACGCAGTCGCATCGGATGACGGCGACCGTCCCAGTAGTTGAATTGCCCAACCACCGAGACCCGACGGGCGTTTGGAGCCCAGACAGAAAAACGCGTACCTGTGACGCCATCCATAGTATCTGCATGCGCGCCTAAGGTTTCATACGGACGTAGGTGAGTACCTTCAGATAATAGCCAGGCATCCATTTCCTGGATTAGCGGGCCAAAACGGTAAGGATCATCAATCAGGTTTTGCTGACCATGCCAGACAACAGCCAACTGATAGCGGAAAAAATTCTTACGTCGCGGAATGACACCGCTAAAGAATCCCCGTGAGTCGAGACACTCCAGTTTTGCGAGTTTGCGCCCGGTTTTCGGTTCAATCACCCACACATCGGTAGCGTCGGGTAAAAGGGCACGGACTTCCAGTCCCGCGGTGGTTTTATGCATCCCCAGTACGGAAAAAGGATCCGCAAAATGGCCTGCAATTAGCGCGTTAATCACGTCTCTATCGATACGATCGGACATGCTTGTCTTCCTGTTTTATTGTGTCACCCCATCCAACTGAATTTTTGACTTCTGGTTGTGACATTTTTTTGACCTGAACGGCGCAGCACTCTGTGCATCCTCTCTGCGTCGTCCTCACTTCAGGTAAGGCTGTGAATACTCGTGTATTCCGCCACCCTTAAAGAATAGCCAATGCTCTATTTAACTCCCGGTAAATCATGAAACATCTGCGCTTACTCCTGTATTACGCACTAGCAGGGGCGGCATCGCGCCCCAGATTTAATGAATAAAGATTACGCCAGTTGACGAAGCATCCGACGCAGCGGCTCCGCGGCCCCCCACAGCAGCTGGTCGCCCACGGTAAAGGCTGACAGGAACTCCGGTCCCATATTCAGCTTACGCAGGCGGCCTACCGGCGTGGTCAGCGTGCCGGTAACGGCAGGTCGGGTGAACTCCCGCCAATGGATCGACATAGTGATTTCCCGATCGTTCGGAACAACTTTCGCCCACGGATTGTGCGCAGCCAGCAGTTCTTCCACGGTCGGAATAGACACATCTTTTTTCAATTTAATAGTGAATGCCTGGCTGTGGCAGCGCAATGCCCCGACACGCACACATAAACCATCTACCGGAATTACGGAAGATGTGTTGAGGATCTTGTTGGTTTCCGCCTGCCCTTTCCACTCTTCGCGGCTCTGACCGTTATCAAGCTGTTTGTCGATCCACGGAATCAGGCTACCCGCCAGCGGCACGCCAAAGTTATCCACCGGCAGCTCACCGCTACGGGTTAAGGTTGTGACTTTGCGTTCGATATCGAGAATAGCAGAGGACGGGTTCGCGAGTTCATCAGCCACATGGCCATACAGATGGCCCATCTGGGTTAATAACTCACGCATATGTCGCGCACCACCGCCGGAAGCGGCCTGGTAGGTTGCAACGGACACCCAATCAACAAGATCATTGGCGAATAAACCACCCAGCGACATCAACATCAGGCTTACGGTACAGTTACCGCCAACAAAAGTCCTGATGCCATTATTTAATCCGTCGGTAATGACGTCCTGATTGACGGGGTCAAGAATGATGATGGCGTCATCTTTCATGCGCAGAGATGATGCTGCGTCAATCCAGTAACCTTGCCATCCGCTTTCACGAAGCTTTGGATAGATTTCGTTGGTATAATCGCCGCCCTGACAGGTCACAATGATATCGAGGGCCTTTAGCGCCTCCAGATCAAAGGCATCCTGAAGTGTGCCAGTGGTTCCGCCAAAAGACGGCGCAGCCTGACCAAGCTGAGAAGTAGAAAAGAAGACAGGGCGAATGGCGTCGAAGTCGCGCTCTTCAACCATGCGTTGCATGAGAACGGAGCCGACCATACCGCGCCAGCCGATAAAACCAACATTTTTCATAAGCGTTTTTTCCTGCAAAGATGTGTGCTGTATAAATGTGCCGGTCTCCTCCTGGCACATCTTTCACCATACAAAAAGCAGCCAAAGTCGCAAGTGAAATTAATCAATGATAGCGAAGCCATCAGTAATGCGACTTATCCTGCTTTGTTAGCACGCAGAAAGTCCGTGGCAATTATCAGGGAATTTGAGTTATGAATGAAATCATTTCTGCAACAGTTTTATTGATCCTGATTATGGATCCGCTCGGAAACCTACCTATTTTCATGTCCGTACTGAAACATACTGAACCGAAAAGACGGCGGGCAATCATGGTGCGAGAGTTGCTTATTGCTCTCCTTGTGATGCTGGTGTTCCTGTTTGCGGGCGAGAAAATTCTGGCATTTCTTAGCCTGCGGGCAGAAACCGTCTCCATTTCTGGCGGCATCATTCTGTTTCTGATCGCCATTAAGATGATTTTCCCCAGCGCTTCAGGAAATAGCAGCGGGCTTCCGGCAGGTGAAGAGCCATTTATCGTGCCGTTGGCAATTCCGTTAGTCGCCGGGCCGACTATTCTCGCCACGCTGATGTTGTTGTCTCACCAGTACCCGAATCAGATGGGACATCTGGTGATTGCTCTGCTGCTGGCCTGGGGCGGCACCTTTGTCATCCTGCTACAGTCTTCGCTATTTTTACGTCTGCTGGGCGAAAAAGGGGTGAACGCACTTGAACGCCTGATGGGATTGATTCTGGTGATGATGGCAACTCAGATGTTCCTCGACGGCATTCGAATGTGGATGAAGGGGTAAGGTTCAAACAGGTGTTGCACACAACCAGACGCGGCACCTGTTTTATTACCTGAACTGATAATGACCTTCGCCCAATCGGATAACCCTTCCCTCTTCTTCTGCGCGGTTCAGCCACACACTAATTTGTTCGATGGTTAAACCAGTACAAGACGCCAGCCTTTCAATACTTATCGATTCCTTTGCAAGGATCGCCAGTTCCGCCACAAAGAGTTGATAAAAATCGACAGGGGTATGCGCGGGCATTACTGCGTAATTTGCGTCATCTTCGTGCAGCGAAAACAGTTCTGGTTGAGCGTTACGGAGTGCTCTGTCATACATCAGCCCAGGAACGTCTGGCAGTCTGATCGTCACATTCTCAGCCTGTTCAGCACTCCATGACGCCCCATTTTCTACTAATCGTGAATTGGCTGATTGCATATCCTGATTTGGTTTAACCTGCATAGGCAGCCACTGATGTTTTAATGCCTCCATCGCCCCGGTTATCGTTCCACCGGTCATTCCCGCACGTACAACCATTGCGCTTTCAGCAAGGCAATAAATATATTTATTCCGCGCCATCGCATTGCCGACGGTGAAACGTACCTCTGGGTAAAACGGCGAAATCAACACCAGGTTGCCTGCTATAAGCCCTTCACGCCATTTCACTAACGTACTCGTTTTTAACAAGCTATCAGCTAATACGCCAACGGCAGTTCCCCCGACCTCCAGAGCCGAGGCCATTGCACATTCATCAATACCTCGCGCACCACCAGAGATAACGCAAATCCCCTGTTGGGCCAGTTTCGCGGCCAGTTGTTGGGTATAGCGCAAATCGTCAGTCGGAGCATCTCGCGAGCCAACAATCGCCATACCTTCCGCTTGCAGTAATGCTTTATTCCCGCAGCCAAATAAAACGGGAGGTGCATCCGTTCGCAATCGTTTTTTCAAGCGAACGGGATAATCGGCATCTCCGCGGGTTAAGATCCATAAACCGGCGCGTTGCCACTTATCTACAGCCAACGCCAGACTATGACCACGCGCCAGCAAGCCAAGAATACGCTCCTGAGAAATACGCGGATCGCTCCAGCCTGTAAGTTTCTCTTGCGGTTGCGGCACCAGAAGCTCGGCGGGACTGATACGTTGGTGCTTCAGCCATAATGCAAACTTCCCCCATTCACTATTACTAAGAGGTTTATACTCACTCGCCGCCGCGCGAGAAAAATCGCTGGTTAGCAGGAGAGTTGCTTGTGCATTGGCTGAAAGATTCATCAATTTTTTACCGAGGTAGAAGCAAGGGCAAGAGGATAAACCGTCGGGCAACCTGCCTGGCGTAACAGTGCTGTCAGAACTGTCAGCGTCCATGCAGAATCCACGATATCATCAACCAGCAACGCCGGACCTGGCATCAAAGGAGGGGTAATCACAAACGCCCCGTCGAGATTTTGACACTGGTGAAAACGGTTTTGCTGCATTTTCTGCGGTGGATTGTCCACGACTTTTTCAATGGCATCAATAAAAGGTAAGCCAAGTTTCGCCGCCAGTCGCCGGGCAAAATCAGGAACCAGGTCGAGGTGCCTTAATGAAGGAACGCAGCATACCCAGGTGGGTTCAGGATGCGGATTCCAGCGTTGGCGAACCATTTCCGCACATGCCTCCACCAGCTCATCACTGAAGCGCCCCGTTTTTTTCTCCTGGGCTACCTGCTTTCCCCACCCGGAATCTCCCCAACGAGAAAGGATTCGCCCCGTAGATCCTTGTAAACCCGCAGGCAAGTTCCCTTTAAATCCGTATTGCGTAAAAGCCCCAGATGCCACCTGTTTATTGAGATTTAATGGCAGGTCAGCGTGTTTAATAAATAAATTTGCCGCATGGAGTAAGTCGCTATCAATGTCGGGCGACAACAGCGGATGCTGAAGACAACTGCTACATTTACCACAACGTTCGGCACTTGGCTCATCGAGTGCGCGGCGCAGAAATTGCATTTTGCACTCCTTGGTCGTGATATAGCTTTCAACGTCTGCCAACTCACTTTTTCTCTGATTCATCAAATGGTTAATTCGTTCATGATCAGGAGAAAAACTGACGATAGTTCTGCGCCATAATTTCTCGGTATACACCACAGGCGATGGATTTTCAGCTACCAATAATTTCAGTGCTTTTTCTATTTGCCCATAACGAAGATTCGTCCGTTGTTCAATGCCTCGTAGGGTAAGACCGTCATTCTCGCTAAGTACGTTGAGTATTTCATGAATTTGCGCCTCCGCAGGAAAGGCGCTTTCACGGAAGAATTGATGAATAGCGCGGTCTTCACCACCACAAAGCAATATGCCAACTGCGGAATCTATAGCACGCCCGGCACGCCCCACCTGTTGGTAGTAACCGACAATAGACCCCGGCATCTGATAATGAATGACGAAACCTAAATCAGGTTTATCAAATCCCATACCTAATGCCGTCGTCGCGACCAGCACTTTGATTTTATTTGCCAGCAGTGCCTGCTCCAGATACTCCCTGGCAGTATTAGAATCTTCCGCACCTTCACAAGTCACGCCGCTGTAATAAGCAAATGCACTGATACCATTTTTCCTTAACCACTCGGCGACAAGTTCAGCATCGCGAGTCGTCAGGGTATAAACAATTCCCGATTTGGAAAACTGAGGGATAACCGTTGCTAACCATGCCAGACGGGATGACTGTTCTCCTAAGACTAAGGCATCAAGCGCCAAACTTTCGCGAGCCAGCGTTCCACGCTGAATCACAATGTCACCCAATTGCTGACGGATATCCTCAACGACACGGTTATTCGCTGTCGCGGTTGTACCCAGAATAGGGGTATTCGCAGGCAGTTGGCGCAAAATATCTAATATACGTCGGTAATCCGGGCGGAAATCGTGGCCCCAATCAGAGATGCAGTGCGCCTCATCGACCACCAGTAAACCGATGCGGTCAGCGACTGGATATAAAACCGTTTCAAGAAAATCCTGATTCGCCAACCGTTCAGGTGAAATCAGCAGACAATCTACGCCACCTTGCAGCAACTTATCGCTAATGCGCTGCCATTCTTCCCTGTTTGTAGAATTCAACGTTTCAGCCGTAATACCTAACCGTTCAGCGGCGGCAACCTGGTTACGCATCAGGGCAAGCAAAGGAGAGATGATAATTGTCGGGCCAGCGCCGCGATCGCGGAAGATTTTACTGGCGATGAAGTACACGGCACTTTTCCCCCAGCCGGTGCGCTGTACAACCAGTAGTTTTCGCCGCTGATTAACCACCGCATCTATAGCTTCCCATTGCCCTTCCCTGAAAGTAGCGCTGGTGTTACTTAACATCCGCTGTAACAGCAATTCAGCTCCGTGTTTCTCCATCATCTTCTCCCTCGTCCGTTAACGCAGTGATTAGAACGGATAATGTTCCGGTCTTTTTGCGAGAGAGATCAAAAAGATGAAGACAGGAGAAAAGAGAAATGAATTACTGCGAGCAAGCTCGCAGTAATTTGTCGCAGTAATTAACTCAACAGCTGGAACGCAATCATCCCAACGATGGCACCGACAGTGCCGAGGATGGTTTCCATCATGGTCCAGGTTTTAAGCGTTTCGGCTTCGGTCGCGCCGGTAAATTTACCGAACAACCAGAAACCCGCGTCGTTAACGTGGCTGACAACAATCGAACCACCGGCGATACAAATCGACAGTGCCGCCATTTGCGCACCGGAGTAGTTCAGTTGTTCAATGACCGGCATCACCAATCCCACCGCCGTTAAACAGGCAACGGTTGCAGAACCCTGAATGATGCGCACTGCAGCTGCCAGCACGAAGCAGGTTATGGCAATCGGCAGGCCCATGCCGGTTAACGCTTCGCCCAGTGCCGGACCGACACCAGAGTCAACCAGCACCTGTTTGAACACGCCGCCCGCACCAATCACCAGCAGAATGATCCCCGCCGGTTGCAGCGCGTGACCGCAAATCTCCATCACTTTGTCTTTTGGCATACCCTGACGCATTGCCAGACCGTAAATCGCCACCAGGCAAGCAACCAGAATCGCGGTAAACGGATGACCAATAAACTCGAACCATTCGTAAGCGGTAGAACCTTCTGGCACAAAACGCGCGGCAATGGTTTTCAGCCCCACCAGCACCAGTGGCAACAGGATCAGCGACAGGCTGAATCCGAAGGACGGCATTTTGCCTTCGCCGAGATGCGGTTCGCTGATGTCGTCAGGAATATGCAACTCCACGTAGCGGCTGATGAAATTACCCCACAGCGGCCCGGCAATAATCATTCCCGGAATTGCCGCGCACAGGCCAATCAGGATCATCCAGCCAAAGTCGGCGTTCATCTGCGATGCCAGCAGAAGGTTCTGCCCCGGGCCCCAGGAACGCAGCCGCTGCCGCCACGCCGGCGAATAATGGGATTACCAGCTTCACCAGGTTCGTGCCGGTGTGGCGCGCCATTGAGAAAGCAACGCTAATCAGCAGAACAATCGCCACTTCAAAGAACAGCGGTAGCGCACAAACCAGCCCCGCAAGGCCGATGGCATAATGCACGCGGCTGTGACCGAAGGATTTGAGCATTTTGACGGCAATCTGATCGACCGCGCCGGTTTCATGTAAGATCTTACCAAACATGGCTCCCAGGGCGACAACCACCGCCAGGAAGCCGAGGGTGCCTCCCATCCCTTTTTCCATCGTCGCTGCGATTTTATCGAGCGGCATACCGGAAAAAAGGCCAGCCCCCATGGACACCACCATTAAAGCCAGGAAAGCGTGCATACGCGCCTTCATGACTAAAAACAGCAGCAGTAAAACAGACCCTACTGCTGTTAAAACAAGCGTTAATGTAGTCACTACTTATTTGCCTTTTTTAATAACCTCAATGGTGCTTGCCACAACACCTTCCAGCGGTTGATCAATATCCACCACCAGTACATCGGTTTCGTCCGCACCCGGCTCCTGCAGCGTTTCAAACTGCGTCACCAACATTTGGGTTTTAAAGAAATGGCCTTTGCGCGCTTTCAGGCGGCTTTCAATCACATCAAAATCGCCTTTCAGGTAGATGAAAGAGAGATTAGGATTACCTTCACGCAGCAAGTCGCGATAGTGTTTTTTCAGTGCAGAACAGACGATCAGCGATACTTTATTGGTGCGCTGCATAGCAAACGCGGCGTCGTTCAGCGCCTGCAACCACGGTTTGCGATCGTCGTCATTCAGCGGTTCGCCAGACGCCATTTTTTCGATATTGCAGCGCGGATGGAGGAAATCGCCATCAAGAAACGCGGCATGAAGTTGATGCGCCACTTCACTGGCGACCGCAGATTTGCCGCTGCCCGATACGCCCATCAAGACGTAAATGTGGTGATCATGGTTAGTCGTGCTCAAAGTGGTGCCCCCACAATACAAGAATTAAAAATGTTACGGGTAACTGTTATCGGTAACATTGTCCAGCCGGACAATATCAGAAGCAATATCCATCCGTGCCTTAAGTGTATAAGTGTGAGCTACTTCAAATTTGTAGGCTTAAATAGATCCGCCCGGTGACAAGGTGAAACCTAAATCTAACATTTTCGGTGTCACAGATTCGCCACGAATACGCGCCAGCAGGCGCTCAGCGCCAATGCTGCCCATCCGCTCACGCGGCGTCAGCACACTCGCCAGCCGTGGCTCCATCACCTGACCAATGTCATGACCGTGGAAACCGGCAATCGCCATATCGTCAGGAACTTTCAACCCCAGACGCTGACATTCAAACGCCGCGCCGACCGCCAGGTCATCATTAGTACAGAACACGCCATCCAGCTGCGGATATTCCCGCCGCGCCTGGCGAATCAGTTCAATACCGGAAGAGTAAGAAGAAGATTGCTCAACCATCACGCTATACGGCACCAGGCCTGCATCCAGCATCGCCTGTTCGTATCCCTTCTGTTTGATGATAGTACGTTCGTCGAGACGTGCGCCGAGATAGGCAATGTGGCGATGCCCGCGAGCAATAATGGCGGTGGTCATCTGGCGTGCCGCTTCAAAGTTATCAAAACCGACGGCGATATCGAGACACGGCGACTTACTGTCCATCAACTCCACCACCGGAATCCCCGCCACTTCAATCATCTTTAAGGTGCGTGGCGTGTGGGTACGTTCAGTGAG
>OBWK01000586.1_pt1 | contig 16251 bp, 15 predicted proteins | sample 1495251 | NCBI WGS metagenome assembly OBWK01 (sample SAMEA2580065, study PRJEB22360) | human gut metagenome | biome: human gut; feature: human-associated habitat; material: faeces | place: Denmark | collected 2008/2010 | reverse complement strand
AATCGAACGAGAAGCCCCCACTTCAAGCGTGAGCTAAGTGGTGGGAGTATGTCACAAGCGTCAAGGAACAGAGCAAAAAGATCAAAGAGTACGGCTCCAATGCCATGGTCATGACTGTCACCTTATTTGCAGTCGGAATCTTCATGGGAGTTATCAAGGACTCCGGCATGGTGGAAGCGATGGCAGAGACGATCGTCAATGCACTTCCGGCAGTGATCGCACCGCACATGCACTGGTTCATGGCACTCTTCTCCGTACCGCTCCTGATGATCCTTGGAACGGATGCTTTCTACTACGCACTTCTCCCGATCATTATCGGCGTAGTACAGCCGTTCGGCATCACTCCGGAAACGGTAGCGGCAACCTTCCTTTTATCAGCCACAATGGCAACTCCGATCAGCCCGTCCGTTGCAGCTGTATACGTGGGCCTTGGTCTTGCAGATGTCTCCATCAGTGAACATATCCGCTACTCCCTGCGCCTTGTATGGCCGGCGAGCATTGCGGTACTGATCTTATCAACGCTGATTGGCGTGATCCAGTTCTAAGAAAAAAGACCACCCTGTCTGGCTGAAAAGCCGGATGGAGGTGGTCTTTTTTTATGTAACAGGAAATCCCGAGGAATTTCCTGTTACATAAAAAGGCACTGACGTGCCAAAGATGCGTACTCGCGCGAAGATGTAGACTGTCGCAAGCGACCGCGGGAGGCGCGAGAACGTGCCGAGGCACATTCTTTTTCACTTGTTGTGCAAAAATCGATCTAATTTGTCAGAGTTCTTCTTCCGGATGAAAATCTGCCATGAATCGTTTCAGGAGATAGGTGCAGAAATACGGGAAGGTGTAAGTACAGTTTTCGTGACCAATATTCTGGGATGAAAATTTAAAGCCATAGCGGATATCCGGATAGCGCTCCGAATTAATCAGAGTGTTCATGGATTTTGCTCTTCCGCTGGCAGCTTTCACTTCCAGTGGAATCAGGGAAGTCATGGAGCGGATAAAGAAATCTGCTTCAAGTGTAGATGTTTCTTTTTTATAATAATAAAGCTTATAATGCTGTTTGACTAAAGCTTCCCCGACAATATTTTCATATAAGGCACCTTTGTAGACTCCGAGATTCTTGTTGGCGCGCAGATCTTCCTGGGATTCATCATCCAGCATGGACACAAGAAGACCGGTGTCGGCAAAGTATAATTTAAAAATATCCGGATCATAATTGCCGCCCAGAGGAAGTTCCGGAAACTCCAGACAATAGCAGATATTTACCATACCGGCATCGACAAGCCATTCTGCACACCCGCGGTAATCACGGAACCGCGCACCGGACGCCACTTTTGAAATCTGGAATTTCTTGTTTTCTTTTGCGAGCTGTGGAGCAATCCGGTTGAAAACATTTAAGATTCTCGTCTGATCGATCCCCTGCGCGTATTTACGGATATCTTCTTTATAGTCGGCGATCAGCTGTCTTTGCGTGTCGAGAGAGTTTTCGAAAGTGTTTCTCTGGATATATTCCGCCACTACGGCAGGCATACCGCCCAGAACACAGAAATCAAGAAACAGGGAATGGTACACTTTCATTTCCAGCTCATTAAACGGGCGCAGTTCCCTCATATGAGAAAGCATACTCTGGACAGTTGCATCATCATAGCCTTTTGCCCATAAAAATTCTTCGAAGTCAAGAGAGAACATTTCATAATCTTTCTTATATCCAACACTGTTGCTCTCGATTTTGCTATAGTTTACACCGAGCATGGAACCGCTGCAAATGACGTCAAACCGCCCGTCAATGCAAAAAAATTTCAGAGAGGTAGCAATTTCAGGAAATTCAGTAATTTCATCAAAAAAGATCAATGTTTTTTGCGGAATGAATTTCTTTGACGGATCGATCAGGGAAATATTTTTTATGATATCAGCTGCCTCGTAACCGTCAGAAATGATCCCCTTATACTTCTCGTCTCTTACAAAATTGATCTCTATAATACTTTCATAGTTTTCGGCCGCAAAATGTTTGATGGATTCTGTTTTGCCAACCTGGCGGCTTCCTTTGATGATCAGTGGTTTTCTGTGCGGGTCGGATTTCCATTCACAGAGAAAATTGTCTACCTTTCGTTTTAAATACATGTGTGCACCTCCGTTCTTTATTATGAGTATACACAAAAAAACAGCGAATATCAATTATAATATCACAAAAAAACAGCGAATAATTTTAAATATAACACAAAAATAAATTATATGATGGGCATACGTGTATTTGTCAAGAAAAGCAGACAACAAGAAAGACCGCAGCAATCGATACCTGGATTGCTGCGGTCTCTAAAATTAAGCCAGATCGTCTGATCAACAACAGTCAGCCAGATCCCACCGATCAGCCATGCTTTTCATCGCAATATCTGCACCGATACACCTCATGATCTTTATCATCGAGATAGAAGATATGCGGAAGCTCCTGCTCGATCGAGGTGATGCAGCGCGGGTTCTTGCAGTGGATCACGTTCTTTAAGATCTTCGGGAGATGAAGGCTGCGCTTTTCGGCGATCTTGTCATCGCGGATGATGTTGACGGTGATGTTGTGGTCGATGTAGCCGAGAACATCGAGGTCGATGGCGTCGAGCGGTCCCTCGATCTTGATGATGTCTTTCCGGCCCATCTTGTTGCTCTTCGCGTTCTTGATGATTGCGACGGTGCAGTCCAGCTCGCCTAAACGCAGGTAGCGGTAGATATCCATACTTTTTCCTGCCTGGATATGGTCAAGGACAACACCTTCCCGGATTCCGCTGATATTTAACATGGTTTTTCTACCTCCAGTAATGTCATAATGAGAGCCATACGGACATATACGCCGTTCTGGACCTGTTTAAAGTATGCGGCACGCGGATCATCATCGACTTCGACGGAAATCTCATTGACACGCGGGAGCGGGTGCAGAACGTACATATCCGGTTTTGCGAGTTTCATCTTTTCTTTGTCGAGAATGTAGCAGTCCTTCATGCGGATGTAGTCTTCCTCGTTGAAGAAACGTTCCTTCTGGACTCTTGTCATGTAGAGGATATCGAGGTCGGCGATCGCATCATCCAGGCTTGTTGTCTCTCTGTATTCGATGTTTTTCGCGTCGAGAACGCTCTCCTTTATGTAATCCGGAACTTTTAACTCCGGCGGGGAGATCAGGATAAAGCGGATCCCCTCATAGCGGGAGAGTGCATTGATCAGAGAGTGGACCGTGCGGCCAAATTTTAAATCTCCGCAGAGTCCGACCGTCATATTGGAAAGTCTGCCCTTTAAGGAACGGATCGTATATAAATCAGTTAAAGTCTGTGTGGGATGCTGATGACCGCCGTCTCCGGCATTGATAACAGGAATCGAAGATTTGGTGGAGGCAACATAGGCTGCGCCTTCTTTTGGATGTCTCATTGCGCAGATATCTGCGTAACAGGAAATAACACGAATTGTATCGGAAACACTTTCACCCTTGGTCGCGGAACTGGAATCGGCGGAAGCAAAACCGAGAACGGAACCTCCGAGGTTTAACATGGCCGCTTCAAAACTTAAACGGGTTCTTGTGCTTGGCTCATAGAAAAGGGTTGCTAATTTCTTTCCGTCACACACGTGTGCGTATCGGGAACGGTCTTTCTCAATGTCGGCGGCAAGCTCTAAGAGATTGTCCGTCTCCTCAAGAGAAAAGTCAAGAGGATTTAACATGTGTCTCATGATGTTTGTAATCTCCTTCCAAGTGGTTTGTGTTACCATGCTGGGTAGGAATTTTCTGAACTGAAAATTCCGTACAGTTATAGTAGGGGAAGTGGATTTTGCCGATTCGGAATGCGAAGCATCGGCAAAATCTGTTATCGTTCATGCAGTGCAGGAACGATAACATTTTTATTATTATAGCGAATCCGGAGTGGAATATCCACTATTTTTTTGAAGAAAATTATGATAAAATGAAGATCAGTGAGTGCAATGCACAAAAGAAAAATAAGCGGATGCCTCTGGAAGGCCTGTGTTTCCGGGAAAAAGGAAGCCGGAGCGAAGGCGCACCGGGCAGAACGGATCGTTGGAGGAACCATGAAAAAGACGATGGAGCAGATCATCTTGGAAGGTCAGGTCGCAAAATGCCGCTCCCTGGAGGAACTTTATGTGCTGTGGGAGCTGATGCAGCAGATGGAGGAAGATCCGGACGGAAAGACCTGTTATCCGGAACTGGATCAGAGAAATTTTCATATTGACGGAATCGTGGACCCGGTGCACTATGACGGGACCCTTTATATATTAAAAGAGACGAACATGCGGAAAATGATCCAGAAAGGCGAGACGATGCCGGTGGTCTCGGATATCCGGGGCGACTTTCTCTCCGGGAAGAGTCCGTCTGGCCGGGTGGAATATCTGGAGTATCTCACTGGCATGCAGAAGGTCCTCTGGGAGGAACGTCATCCGGGGGAAGAGTGCAGACTTACCGGGAAAAAGCTCCGCGAGAAGGCGGCGGTCCTCTATCTCAATAAGCGCGGCGGAAAGGGCGCGGCCGATGAGGTCAGCCTGGATTATGGTCAGTACTATATGGAGTTTATCAAGAAGCAGATCCGGCTTTTAAACCCGAAGACCGTGGTCTGCTGCGGAGAGGACCTCTTCCGCCTGATCGTGATGGAAGTGTTCCAGAATAAGAAACAGAAAAAGAACCGGGAGATCTACATGAAATGGAAAGATCTGATCCAGGGAGATGTCTTTTTTGCAGACCGGGAATACCGTCCGATAAAAGAGGCAAAGAAAGACGAGGCGGCTGTCCGTGTCGTGAGGATGTGGAATCCGTCTTACCGGGTGAATAATGGACAGTATGTGTCGCTGGAGGAGTATCTGAAGGAGTTCCGGAGAAGACTTTCCGGCGGGAAAGAGGATGAGCAGGAGAATCTGCAAAGCGCGGAGCCAGATGAGGAAAACACGGAGTCCCCGATGACGGAGGATCCGGTTGTGGAGAAATCAGAATAGTGCAGGGATACAAGGGAATTCTGGAAGTTTGAAAAAATGGACAGAGTTCCTTTTTCTATGACAGAAAATTTCAAAGGAATTTCCCGCTGCACAAAAAATGCAATGTATGAGAGATGTACACTTGTACGAAGAGGAAGGTCTTCGCTGGAGACTGCACAAAGAGCCCGAATGTGACAGGTCATATTTCTGATCTGTAAGAATTGCTTTTCACAGGAAGAAACTTTCTGAACAGATGATCTTAAAACAGACAGGAATCATCATGGATTTCGCCAATCTGAAATATGGTAAGAAATTGTAAGAATAATTAAGTAATTTTATATAGTCAGAACATGATGCAGACAGTATACTTGAGGTACAAAAAGAACTTTGACGTCAAGATGAAACGTCAGGAATGACAGGCGCGGCGGAAAAGAATGCTGTGTAAAAATTGTAGAAAAAGGAGGCGGACGGATGCAGCAGAGCGACGAAGCGGTGATCCGGGTAAAGGATCTGTACAAGGTATACCGCATGGGCGAAGAAAGTGTATGCGCTGAACGGGGTCAGCTTTGAGATCCACAAAGGCGAGTTCTGCGCGATCACAGGACCGTCCGGATCCGGAAAATCGACACTTTTAAATATGCTGGCGGGACTGGAACATCCGACAAAGGGCGAGATCGTGATCGCCGGAAAACATATCGAAAAGCTGAATGAGAAACAGCTTGTAACATTCCGCAGGGAGCGGGTCGGGTTTATCTTCCAGTCCTACAACCTGATCGGGACGATGGATGCGGTGGAAAATGTGGCGCTGCCGTTATCGTTCCGGGGGATGCCGAGGGCAGCGAGGATCAAGCGGGCGAAGCAGTATTTAAAGCTTGTGGGACTTGAAAAATTTATGACCCACATGCCAAATCAGATGTCCGGCGGACAGCAGCAGCGAGTCGGAATCGCGAGAGCCCTGGCGATGAACCCGCAGATCATCTTCGCGGACGAGCCCACGGGAAACCTGGATTCGAAGACGACGATGGAAGTATTAAAACTCATGCAGAAGGTCGTAAGAGAACAGAAACAGACGCTTGTGATGGTTACCCACGACAACAATCTGGCGACCTACGCGGACCGGATCTTTAAGATTATCGACGGAAAGATCGTGAGCATCGAGGAGAACCACCACGAGGTGGATCTTGTGCAGTTAGAGGAGTCCATGCAGGCGGCGGCAGAGGCGCAGGCGGAGGGAAAATCTAAGAATCCGGCAGCAGAAGAGCAAATAGAGACAGTTGTGGAAGCAGAAGAACACCGGATAGAGGGAAAGTCAGAATAACAATCGACAAAATTTTGGAATAAACGCAAAAATATGGAAAGCTGGCACAAATAACTAAAATAGAACAGCCAGGAGGAGAGGAACAGTATGAAAATAAAAGGATTACGCTGGATGGCAACATTCCTTGCTGCGTGTATGCTGATGGGCGCAGTCCCGGCAACTGCATTCGCGGCGAAGGAGACAACAGAAGCGGCGGAGACGATCCCACAGGTATACCGGATGGATGACGACAATGATACCGTCCGCCTCGTGATCGGAAAGACGCCGACCTTATATATCGGAAAAAATGGAACCGTCTCTGTGACACTCATGAACATGGAGGACAAAGACTGGGTCGAGACGGAGATCTGGATCGCCTCCGAGGATGATTTCCGGAATCACTACTCCGATGAGATCACAAAGACGGAGGACCGCGACAGCGAGGAGAGCAGCATCGTTCAGTCTATGAAGACGATCTATCCCTTTGAGGTGACGGATTCTTTAAACCGCCATTATAAGGTCGGTCATGTAAATAAAAAAGCGAAAAAGACCGTCAACCTGAATGTCAACGTAAAAAAAGGTCTGGAAGAGGGATACTATCCGATCCTGATCTATATCTCGAAGCGCGCTCAGGGCGAGGACGGAATGTCATCCGAGTACGCAAAGACCATAATGGCATGGATCGAGACAAAGAAGACAACAGGAACCAGTGAGACAAATGAGGACAACTCCGAGCCGGTAGCATTCGCCCTCGGCGAGAATCAGTCCACCCCGTCCGCGAACTATTCCGAAGTCATGAATTTCGATGTAAACGTGAGAAATACCGGTTATAAGACCGCCTACGATGTGCGTGTCGATATGGAGCTCTCTGAGGATATCACGAAGTTTCCGTTTGAGATCAATGACGGAAATTATGACCGGCAGATGGGAAATATGAACCCGGATCAGACGGTGGCAGTTCCGTTCAGCATGGCGGTGCGGGAAAAGGCGAAATCCGGCTATTACCCGATCAAGTTTAAGATCCGTTACCGGGAAAACGAGAATGGAAACTTTGCTGCTCCTGTTGAGGATACCTTTTATGTGCGGGTCTATGGAAAAGACGAGGCTGATTCTCTGGATTCTGAAGCAGGCGAGAACGAAAGAACAAAGGCGCGTATCATCGTCGACAGCTTTGAGACGGATCCTGCGGAGATCTATGCCGGACAGGATTTTACGCTGAAGGTGCGCATGAAAAACGCTTCCAACAGTATAGCAGCCAGCAACATCCTGTTTACCTTCGAGTCGGAAGCAGTGAGCGACAGTCCGGTATTTACGACGGTGAACGGTTCAAACTCCGTGGTTGTCAATTCTCTGGCACCGGGAGCATCTGACACGCTGACGATAAAATTTTCCTCAAGTCCCACAGCGGAACAGCGTTCCTACACGATCACGATCAATGAGCAGTATGACAGCCCGGAATTCAAGAACGCGAAGGAAGCCGTAAAGATCGCGGTTGGATTAAAGCAGGAGGCACGGTTAAATACCGGTACCATCGAGGTCATGCCGGATGCTATTTCTGTAGGCGAAGAGTCAAACGTGATGTTTTCCATCAACAACACCGGAAAAGTCATGCTCTATAATGTGAACGCGGTCTTTGAGGCAGACTCTATCCAGAAGAATGAGGCTTATGTTGGAAATATCGAACCCGGAAAAAGCGGAAACGTGGATACGATGATCAACGGAATTGCCCCGACCACGGATGATGGAAAGGTAAAACTCTCCATTACATATGAGGATGAGAACGGAAAAGTCTCCACGGTCGAGAAGGAGATCCAGCTTATGGTAAATGAGGATCAGAGCATGGATGAAAGCAATGTTGATGATACCTGGAACAGTGACGATGTACAGCCGGAACCGTCCACGACGGATAAACTGAAACATCTCGCAATTCCGGTGGGAATCGTGGGAGTGGTCCTTGCAGCTGTGATCCTTGTGGTCATCAGACGCAAAAAGAAGAAAGCGGGAATGGACGATGAGATTCTTTGATCTGCTCATCATGAGCATCAATAACCTGCGCAGACGGAAACTCAGGACGGGACTTACCGTTCTGGGTGTTGTCATCGGCACGGCCTCCATCGTAGTCATGGTCTCTCTGGGAATCGGATTGAAGGAAAATACCGTGGAATCCTATGCTTCCTTCGGGAGCCTCACAAGGATCCAGATCAGTTCCGGATACGGGAACCAGTCCGAGGACGATTACCTCGTGGACGCCACGGTGACGAAGCTTGCGAAGATCCCGCATGTGAAGAGTGTGTCCCCGATCCTGGAGACAGATGTGAATCTGAAGCAGGGAGTTTATCAGGGATATTCGAACATTGTGGGAATGCCCAGAGAGGAGCTGGAACAGATTCCGCTGGCGGAGGGAAAACTTCCGAACAAGAATGCGGCGACTCTGGAGTTTATCGTCGGAAATATGGTTTCCGATAACTTTTATAACAGCAAGACCGGAAAGGGAAGCTGGGACGGAGAGGATCTTTCCAAAGTGGATCTTATACACAAGCCGTTTTTTACCATGTTCCAGAATATGGGAAACGGGGATGAAAGCAGCCAGAAAAAGTATCTTTTCCCGGCCTGCGCTCTGGTAGATGGCGGCGAGAACGGATTTTCTGAGTATGGATACCAGATCTACACAGATATCGATCTGTTAAAGACCCAGCTGAAAAAGATCTACCGGAAGAACCCGATCCCCGGACAGCCGACAAATAAAAAGGGAAAACCCTACAATTATTTTGTCTACAATATGATTTACGTGAATGTGGACGATATGGAGCATGTGACGGAGGTCCAGAAAGCGATCACAGATATGGGCTACGAGGCCTACAGCAGCATGCAGTGGCTCGAACAGGCCCAGCAGCAGACGGATATGATCCAGGCGGTCCTCGGAGGCATCGGTGCTGTATCGCTGTTTGTGGCGGCCATCGGAATTGCAAATACGATGATGATGTCCATCTATGAGAGAACGAAGGAGATCGGTGTGCTGAAGGTTTTGGGATGTGCGCTTGGAGATATCCGGACGATGTTTTTGATGGAGGCAGGATTTATCGGATTTATGGGAGGCGTTCTGGGACTTGGCTTAAGCTACAGCGTCTCCGCGGCGATCAATAAGTTTCTGGGAGCCAGCCTCTCCGGTATGACCGGCGGTTCTGGAGCAATCTCAAGGATCCCGTTATGGCTTTCCGGATCCGCGGTGGTCTTTGCGGTCCTCATCGGCATGCTGGCCGGACTTTTCCCGGCACTGCGGGCAATGAAATTAAGTCCGTTGGCGGCGATCCGGAATGAATAGGAAGATGAAAAAAGACACTAGTATGGTGTCTTTTTTCATTGCATGAAAGGGAAAGGGAGTGGTACAATAAGCATATTGGGGTAGGAAAAGGGGGGGTGCTATGAATAACCGACAATTGGAATATTTTGCTGAAACGGTAAAGCTAAAGAGTTTTACGAAGGCAGCCAATAAACTTTTTGTGACACAGTCAGCATTGAGCAAGGCAATTCAGTCTTTGGAGAGTGAACTTGGTACCGTTTTGATCGATCGGGGAGCTAAAGACTTTCAGCTCACAAGAGATGGAGAGACAGTGTTTGTCTATGCTTCAGAAATACTGGATTTTTTTGATAAAAAAACAAAGCAGCTTCTCTGTGAACTTGAAAAGAATAAGGATGAATTCAGCATAGGAATCACTCCGACGTCCGGTGCAATGTACTTTTCCTCTATGATCTATAAATATAAAAGGCAATATCCATCAAGCAGCTTGCTTGTAAAAGAAGTAAACACTGAAGAAGGAATTAAGATGGTGCTGGATGGGGTACTTGATATGAGTGTTGTCATTGAGCCGTTTGAAGATCAGAGAATTGAAAAAGAGCCGGTTGTACAGTCAGAGGCGGTTCTTCTTGTATCAAATGACCATCCGTTTGCGGACAGAAAGAGTGTCTCTGCGTCTGAAATTATTCGAGAGCCGATTCTTATGGTTGGAAAAGAATATAAATACTATGATTTTGTGATGAGTAAATTCAGGGAAATAAACTGTGAACCAGTATTTGCCTTTGAAAGCAATCAATGGGAGTTTATCTTCGAAATGGTAGCAAATAATCAGGGAATCAGTATTCTGCCGAGACCGCTGATTGAAAAATTCAATAATTCCAGAGTAAAACAGATCCATCTGAGTGACCCGGATTTCGGCTGGGGCATGTCGGTGATCCGGAGAAAAGACAGACCAGTGACATCAGCAATGCAGAATTTCTGGGAAATGTGCCGGAATAATGTTGTAAAAAATTTTATAGAATGACAGAACTATTAGGAAGATTTTCACGTACGAATCAGAATCGTGCGTGGAGATCTTTTTTGTTGCCATAAATCCGGAAAATAGCTGTAGGAAAGAGTCGGAGAGGAAAATTTTTTGGGGGGAATCTTACAAGAATGAGCTCATGAATTTTAGGAATAAAGTTGATGAATTTTGTCAATTTTACTAAAAAAACAAAGAATGGTATATTGAATTTAGCAAATAAATACATAAAGACACGAAGGAGGAAAATGTATGAATGATATGTATTTACTTTGGACGTTCGTGATTTCGCTGGCAGTGATCATTGTCCTGATCCTGTCGAAAAAGTTGAATCCGTCACTCTGTCTTTTTATCGGCGCGATCGTGGCAGCCATTATTGGAAGAGTTGATTTCGGTTCAATTGCCGGAACGTTTAATAGCTCATTCGGAAGTATTTTAGTCAGCACGGGTATCTTGATGGTTTTTGCGTTTACATTCAGCCAGTATTTAAATGAGTCAGGCGGTGTAACAGAATTTGCAAAATTCATGGTACGCATTGTGGGAAACAAATATGATCTGATCGCGATGGCAATTGTCGGATATATCCTTTCCATTCCGGTAGGACTTCTGGCATCCTGCGCAATTGTGATTCCAATGTTTCGACCAATGTCAAAACTGACAGGAAGACCGGTTCCGGCATACCTCACAGCATTTGTCGTTCCGTCTCTGCTTACAGCATGCGCGGTCGTACCGACATCCGGTCCGGTACTTTTCGCAGGACTTCTTGGCATCGATATCGGCTGGTATATGATCTATGGAATTTTGATCACGATACCTGGCGCGATCGTCAGCACGATCTTTGCTTATTTATTTTCAAACCATCTCAAGAAAAAAGGACACGTGGATGAGATCGATGCTGAGGCAATTGATTTAAGCGCAGATCCGACAAAACCATCTGCATTATTAGTTCTTGCCCTTATTCTTATTCCGATCGCAACGATCACAATTGGTTCTTTCGCACCGTATTTTACGCCGGATGGCAGCTTTATGAGAGGATTTCTTTCCTTTATCGGTAATACCGGAATATCCATGTTTATCATCACTATGATTTCTATGTGGACACTTCGAAATTATCTTCCGAGAGCTTCAACTGTGATCTTTGCGGACGGAATCAAGGAATCCGGAACTGTACTTACCATGCTTGGTTTCGCAAACGTGTATGCAGGAGTTCTTCAGGCAGCAGGTGTTGGTGAATATATCGTGGGAATGCTTTCTAATACGAGCATCAACTTGTTGTGGCTTGCCCTGATCCTTCTTGTAGCCCTTCATGCGGGAACCGGAGCTGGAACAGTTGCTGGATCCACAGCAATCTCACTGTTCATGTCAACATTCGTTGACAGCGGAGCTTCTTTAATGGCATTTGGTCTTATCTGCGGAATTGGACAGCTTGTCCTTCTTATTCCGACAGATGTAACCTTCTGGTATATGAAGGACGCGTCTGGACTGACTGTTGGAGATACGGTAAAAGCTGTATGTATTCCATCGACCATTGCGGGAGTGGTAAGCTTTATCCTGATCCTTATCATGAATTCAATCGGAACATTTCCGATGTGGTTTTAACGGTTTAATAAACATCAGCATGGAGGAAATATATGAGCAAATACACAGATTTATATAATCAGAAAAAGAAAACAGCGGCAGGCGCGATCGAAATGATTCGGAATCGTGACTGGATCTTTACAGCCCAGGCAGCAGCGGAGCCTGTAGGAATTTTACAGGAATTGCAGCATTTAAAAGATACAGGAGTTCGGGATATTATATTAAACACTTGTCTTCCGATGGACTATCCGGCGCTGCATGATCCGGAAATGAAGAAGATCATGTCCCATCATGGATGGTTTTTCAGCGCCGCATTGAGAAAAGAAAGACCGAATAAGCTTGTCAGCGCAGTTCCGCAGTGTTCCACAACCGTCTTAAAAAAGACTTTGGATCGGGTACGCTTTGAGGGAAGAAGACCGGTGGTCATGGCGACAGTTTCTCCGATGGATGACTGTGGATATATGACACTTTCCATCAGCGCGATTTATGAGCGTGATTTGATTAACGCAGGGGCATATGTGATTCTTGAGGTAAATAAAAATTATCCGAGGACATTTGGGGATACACTGGTTCATGTTTCAGAGGCAGATGTTCTTGTTGAAAGTGACAGACCGATTCCGACTGCGGTGGTCGTTCCGTATACGGATGTGGACGAGAAGATTGGAAAGAATGTAGCGTCGCTGGTGGAAGATGGTTCAACGATCCAGCTTGGAATCGGAAACATTCCGAACGCAGTTGCAAATGAACTGAAAACAAAAAAGCATCTTGGAATTCATACAGAAATGTTCACGGAGACTATGGTCGACTTGATCGAGTGTGGGGCAGTTGATAATTCACAGAAAGGATTTTACAACGGTTATTCAGTATGTTCTTTTACGATGGGATCCCAGAGACTATATGATTTCCTTGATGATAATCCGAGCGTATTGTTTAAGTCAAGCACGTTTTCGAATGATCCATATACGATCGGAAAGAACAATAAATTTGTATCAATCAACACGACACTGGAGATGGATCTTATGGGGCAGGCGGCTTCCGAGACCGTTGGATATCATCAGTGGTCCGGAACAGGCGGACAGTCTGAGACGGTTCAGGGCGCACAGATGTCACCGGGAGGAAAGTCAATTCTGGCAATGCATTCCACATATTATGCAAAGGACGAGAACGGTAATAAAGTATTAAAATCTAAAATTGTTCCGTTCCTTCATGAAGGAGCAGTTGTAACAACATCCAGAAATGATGTGGACTATGTTGTTACCGAATATGGAATCGCATGGCTTAGGGGACTTACGGTAGAAGAGCGTGCAAAAGAATTAATAAAGATCGCTCATCCGGATTTTAGGGAAGAGCTCACAAAAGCAGTTGAGGAGTATGAACTTTGGTAAAATAACTATTTGTAGAGTTGCCGGTTCGCAGGCGGGCAGGTTGGAAAGCGGCAGAAAAATTCCACTGTAAAGCCGCACATGGAAAGGCGGACGGTTGACAGACAACAGAAAAATCGGGATTAAAAGATCCGGTAAAACAAAAGACACGCCATCCAGGTTTCACTTAAAACCTGGATGACGTGTCTTTTTTAATTCTTAAAATATCTGATCATTTACCCGGCACTTAAGCCTTGGCCGCCTTCTGTCTGGACAGTGTCTGCACACCCTCGATAACAAGGATGATCGCAAGGAAGATCAGAAGGATTCCGAGGATCGTCTGTGCCCACGGACCCCAGTCAGCGCCGCCTGCGGCAATCATGCCGATCTGGTTCTTAACTGTGAGTGCAAGGGAGGTGATCGTAACGATGATCATGAATGCCATCGGGATCAGGAACATCTTGTTGTTTTTGCCCATGTTTCCGAGCCATGTGGCAACGGCTAAGAGGCCGATACCCGCGAGAAGCTGGTTGGCAGCTCCGAACAGTCCCCAGATCTTTCCGTATCCGTTCATGCCGAGAAGAATGCCAAGAACAACCGTGAGGATCGTAGCGAAGTACGGATTTACCATAACCTTTTTCCAGCCCTCTTTGATGTCGGCAGCAGTTTCACCCGGCTCAAGCCAGAATTCCTGGAACATGAAACGCGCAAGACGTGTTGCGGTATCAAGGGAAGTAAGACAGAACGCGGAATATGTAAGTACCAGTAAGGAGTTTAAAATGCTGTAGCTTCCCGGGATGATATCGTCGATCATGTGAGCGATACCGCCTCCGAAGATCGCTGTCGCGCCCTTTAATGCCTGATCCGGATGAACTGCGTTCCACTTGTAAGCATAACCGATCGCGCAGAGAGTTAAAACTGCAAGAACACACTCAAGGAGCATTCCGCCGTAAGCGATCGGCTTCGCATCTGTCTCTTTATCGAGCTGCTTGGATGTGGTACCGGAAGATACCAGAGAGTGGAAACCGGAGATCGCACCGCAGGCAACTGTTGTAAACAGTACCGGGAACATGTACTGAGTACCATTTCCATTGTCAACTGCAAAACTTGTCACAGCCGGGAAGGTGGAGTCGAAGGTCGGATGAGCGACGATGACACCGAACGCTGCAACTGCTAACATCGCGTAGAGAAGGAAGGAGCTTAAGTAGTCACGCGGCTGGAGAAGGATCCATACCGGTGTTACAGAAGCGATGGCGATGTAGAGACCAACGATCCACATCCATGTCTTTGTGGAGAGGTAGATCGGATGGAAGTTCATTCCGATCGCCATGATCAGAACGATCGCGAGAACGCCGAATACGGAAGCGATGCCCATCGGCATGTTGCGGCGGTATACACAGAAACCGAACACGATCGCGATCAGGATGAACAGGATCGAGATCATCGCTACGGTTGCCGGTGTCGCAGATTTCGCCATATCAAGAGCGCCGCTCTCATCGTAAACTGCGCCGAAGGTGGAAGCAACGATCGAAGCGAAGGCAGCTACGACTAAGATCAGGGTCAGGTAAGAGAAGATGATGAAGAGCTGCTTTGCACGTTTGCTCATGTTTGCGGAGATGATCTCTCCGATGGACTGTCCTTTGCTGCGGACAGATGCGAACAGTGCGCCGAAGTCATGGACACCGCCGAAGAAAATACCTCCGATGAGGATCCATAAGGTCACCGGAAGCCATCCGAACATAGCTGCGCCGATCGGTCCCGTGATCGGGCCTGCGCCTGCGATGGAGGAAAAGTGATGTCCCATCAGAACCGGGGCTTTTGCCGGTACATAGTCAACACCGTCTGCCATTGTATGCGCCGGTGTCTCTGTTTTGCTTTCGCCTACGCCCCACTGCTTGCACAGCCAGCCGCCGTAGCAGACATAGCCGATGCCAAGAATGGCAACACAGACGACGAGAAGTACTAATGAATTCATTGTTGCTATCTCCTTTTCTTTTAAAATATAATAATGTTGGGGTCAAAAGTTTTTGACCCCTTTGATACCGTATTGTTCCGCACTTTGTGCTCTCACAATACTCAAAAACATTCATAATCCGCTCATTTTTCTGCGAAAAATGGCTGCTTATTCATGTTTTTGGCGGGGTCCAAGGTCAAAAAACCTCTTGCAGGCAAGCCTGCATCGGATTTATGACCTTTTCCCCCTGATATCATATAATACTTTTTTCAAAATTTTCGCAACATGGTGACCGCTTGCGTTTGAAGTGACCTTCCCGTCAGCCACCTCCACCAACGCCGCATGAAAATTCATCCAGCCATGCAGGGAAAAATGAAAACTTTTGTAAATACGGCATTTTTTTAAGGCTTTCCTTGCGTCCTCATCACAGGTATCGCAGACAAAGACTGCCGTAATATAGGAAGCCATATGGCCCGGACCGACATGGATCCGTTTCATGCCGTCAGCATGGATCTCGGATTTTAATTCCTCGAAGGTCTCTAAAGTCAGATGCGGAATGTTGACGAGATAGAGAAATTCCTCGTTTTCCGCGGACCATAATTCTGCCTTTTTTGAGATGACATACTGTCCGGAATGCTCAAAAAAATCACAGCGGGCTGTGATTGGAGAGCGATCGCCATTGATCATCATATGAATATCGTAAAAAGGTTCGTAGTTTTTTAACAGCCGCTCGATCGCGGACTCTCTTGTGTATTGCATTCGGCTTCCCATTTCTAATATTGATTTTGTGCATGAATT
>OBWK01000583.1_pt1 | contig 16304 bp, 16 predicted proteins | sample 1495251 | NCBI WGS metagenome assembly OBWK01 (sample SAMEA2580065, study PRJEB22360) | human gut metagenome | biome: human gut; feature: human-associated habitat; material: faeces | place: Denmark | collected 2008/2010 | reverse complement strand
TTTTTATCAGCATATGGGTTATAACCTTCGACCGGTTCAAACTGTCTGGCTGGGCGGAAAAAACCAGCCAGAATATTGTTCTGTCGCATTGCAGCCCCCCATACGGAAGGCTCAGGTGGCAATGGCTCAGGATTAGCCCCTTCCGGAAGGGCAACATCAAACCCAGTTTGTTCCGGCAAAACATTACCTGACGGGATCAGTCCGTTATTAAGATCTTCAGCTTGTGCATAAACTGGCATTATTTAGATCCCCACGAAAAGTAATCTTTAAATTTGTCCATACGTTCGTTATGCAGGCGCTGATACTGCTCATCCAGAGCGCGATGCTTGTCTTTGAAGTTTCGTATAGCCTGTCCACGCATAATTTCTTCCTGCTCGTACTGCTCCCGTTCCTGCTGCATTTTCTTATAAGGTTCCCAATCTGCTAGTGATGGTTCCCAACGCATAGGACGCCCATGTTTGTTATAAAACGGCTGGACCCGATCGATGCCATTTTCATCCTTAGTTCTTACCATAATGGCGTAATCACCATTACGGGGTGTTAACACGTCAGGGGTTATGAATAATTCTCCATTAATACGACTCTCAGGGGTTTTTGTCTCAACTACAGGAGCATTACCTGACGTGATCCCAAGCAACGTCGGACTGGTTGTTATAATCTCTTTGCGCTCACCGTACATCAGCCGTTCTTTTTCAGCTTTCCACTGCGCCGCCTGCCAGCCTGACGGCCCATATTGATAAAGCGCCTCCGGTGCATATTTCATAAACTGTGCATCTCCGTTAACCTCGCTGATACTCCAGGTGCGGGCTATCTGCTGGTTGGTCATTTGCTTCGCTACGTCAGCGTTACCACCAGCAACGCGGTAGTTAATGTCATACAGCGTCTGATAGTCATTACGGAATCTAGCTGCTTCCGGCGTCTGGTCATCCGCAGAAGGATCCCAACGGAACCACTGCGCCATATTGCTGACAGCAGAATTCATCGCCTTGCTGCGATCATTTTTGTACTCTTTTGAACTCTGCGTTGATGCCAATTGAGCTTTAAGAGCATCGGTCTGGTTGTATGTCAGGTTCTGCGCCTGCTCGATAGCCGCATCAGCAGACATGCCAGAATCAGTTAGTTGCTTAACAGTCAGATAAAAACCCTGCATATCCTTCGGCATATTTCCAATAGATGCATTGTCTGTTTCATATAACCGACTAAACAGCTCCGCTGCATTTTTAACCACTTCCTGATTACTGGATCGGGATACTGCTGAAAGCTGCGTGATGACCTGCGAAGGCATTATGCCAGTCTGAGCCACAAGCCGAACAACCCCATCATGAGTGGAGGCATCATTAATACGAAAGTTCTGCGCCATTTCTGTGTAATCAGCAGCTTTCTGCATTGACTTGTTGCTTGGGTCTAATTTTTCACCTATTGTCAGCGCCTCATTGAATCTGCGTGAATCCCGTTGCGCCTGAATTGCTTCATTTGATCTCTGAAGCAATGCAGACAATTTTCCGTAAGCATCGAGTTTTAACGCATAGTGAGGATCGTTAACCTCAGGCTTCACTTTCTGCATTTCTTCTTGCTGCTGAGAAGGAGGCAAATACTGAATTGCCTGGAATATTCTCGCGTTATCAATCGCTATATCCAGTTGATTGATTATTTTATCTGCGTTTTTTCCATACCCCCTGATGATGGTCTCCTGAGCCGGTATATAATCTGGAACCTCACCGTTATATAGCTGGGCCATGGTGTTATTAATAGCTGGCTCAAGCTGTTCTAATATTAACTTCCTTTGCTTTTCTATCTGACTATTAGCAAGGTTATCTATTTGATAAATAGTCAGCGGATCCATTCCAGTTTTATTTTTTCTATATCGGGAAAGCCACCCTTGTGTTTCTGATGGAAGATTTCGGATAAATTCTTCTTCTGATATTTCACCTTTACGTGGATCACCGACTTTGGCGATCAGTTTATCCACGTTACCCATCCCCCAGTTATATGCTGCTCCGGTCAATATTTCTGAGCCGTACTTACCATACAGTTGATTTACATAGTCACTGGCAAGCATTTCATGCTGTTGTTCGTCCGTAGGGTTGTATTCAACGCCACGCTTGGCCGCCAGTTCTTTCCCTGTGCCCGGCATTAACTGGTATTTCCCCTGGGCCCTCTCTCCAGAAGATGTTTTCGGTCCTTCAAGAATACTACCATCAGGATTAAAATGACGATCACCTGATTCAACAAGGCGTATGGCACGCATGTCCATGCCTACAGAATCATTTTTCTGAAACAGACCATTTAGCCATCCTTCCGGATTAGCAGCGGCATAATTCTTCGCCCGCATTTCTGTGGCACTGCGATCATCACTTTCTATTTCTTCCAGAATGCGTTCTTGTGACCATCCCCTGGCAGCTCCATATCTGGCAATGGCTACCATTCTGGAATTTCTGGCTAAAGTGGCAGTTTGCGGGTCATTCCAGGCATCCGCTTCATTTTGTATCCATAATTTTCTCGTTGCCTGATATTGCTCATCTTCATAGGCATTTGTCTGCCCTATCTCATGTCTGAGAACTCCAGTACTGAACTGAATTTTCTGTGTTCTGGCTTGTTGCAAAAACATATTTCTTGCTGCTTCATCAGTCAATGAAGCAGCTATTTCTTCCACATCCTGATCAAATCCAGATATGTACTCTTGCCCCTTACCAATCGCATTTTTGCCTTGTTGTGCATAAAAACCGGTTTGAGGGTTATAAAGACGTTCATTGCTGCGCTGATTAAGCTGAAGGATGGCATCCTGAGACAATGCAACATTCGCTTTCTGCCTGGCTTCACCATATGCCACCGCATACTGATCTGCGACATTCGCCAGCACCTGACCTGCTTGAGGAACATCGAAGGTCTGAAAACCACCGGTTTGCACACCACGACTTTGCACCTGGCGTCCGGATGTAGTAGGAACAACAGGCATCAGTAACCTCCTATTTTGAATCGGGAGTCAGAATTCATAAAACCTGAGTTAGATAACATTGGCGTTCCACCACCAGATGCACTTCCTTTAGAGAACGGACTCCACGTCCCACCAAACATCTGGTACGCACCGTATGCCTTCAGAGGCGCAGTGAGCAATGTTGTTGCTGCTCCCATATTCCCCTGTTTACGGGCTGAACTGGCTTCTGCTTTATAGTTGGCAGCCTGAACCTGATAACCGTAAGCCTCGCGTTGCGCGTTATTCACCGTCGTCAGCGAATCAAGAGCGCCAAACTGGGCAGTGTCGCCAAATATATCCAGCGCGTTACCTGTAGATAAATCAGCGCCGGTAGCCCCCATTGTCGCCGCCTGTGTCCCAAGCCGCTGTCGGGTCTCTCTGCGCCGTTGCTCAGCTTCAGCGTTACCTCTGTTTATTGCATCATTTGCCTGAGCTGTGGCTATATCTGCGTTCGCTTCTGCAACCTTCGAGGCATACTTTCCCTGTTGGTACTGGGTGTATGCCTGAATGCCACTCATGGCGAGCATTGCGCCACCAGCAATAACCGGATCGCACATTATTTTCTCTCCATGTGAAATCTGTGGAAATTAAGACCAAGAGCACCATAAGGCGCGGCTTCTTCAAGCCTGAATCCAAGCCAGTGCAGCCATGCTTTGGCAACATGGTTTCGCTCGTCGACATAGTTTTCCAGGCGCGGATAAACTGCCAGCATCTGCTGCAATACAGGGCGGCAGTGGCGAAGAAATGTCTTCTGATATTTTTCGATACGGCTGGTTCCGACCAGCCAGGGCGTACCATTGCCACCGATCATTGACGCCGGAGATACGCCAAACATGGTTACCAGTTCTCCGTTCGCAAATCCTGACCAGGCCATAGTCGCAGTGCGAAGACCAACGCGCAGCGCATCTTCGGTAGTCATCAGCGATACCGCATACAGTTCGTCAATATCAGCCTGACGAACATCCGGCAAAATCATCTGAAGATGCTCTTCGGTAGCGGGAATAATTTGAACATCGATCATCAGAATCCCCCAACAGTAAGGCGAGGAATAACGGCAAGAACAGACAGCGGCAACGGGTCAAGCTGACGGATTTTTACACGCCCGTTTTTGCCCCAGTTACTGTCCAGTTTCACTTCTACTTTTCCGGTAGCATCATCAACAGGATCATCGTAGAACTCGAATTCACGCTGTGGATATTCGTACCATTTACCGCCGGGCGTAGTCGCCCAGATGCCGCGACTGGCATTCACAACCAGAGTAACGGAGGGGATCACCTGTTTTTTGTCCAGCAGCGTTTCCTGTCCGTTAATGTTGATATCCAGTGTTTCGAATTCAGCAGTTATTGGCAGGCCGATGTGCACTACAGCCCCCGGAGATTCCAGCGTGACGGCACCTCCGGAAACCACTTTCTGTGGTTCCACGTTCGCATCAGAGAGAATGTTTACGGTCTGGCCTTCAAGATGAGACAGGCCTCCAAATGTCCGGCGCGCCATCTGCCAGTTCGTGGTGGCCACATTCCTGAGGGATGGCGGGACGTTCCTGTTAGCACGAACCACTACAGCGGTATTGCTGGTTACAGAAATAATGTCGCAACGTAATTCTTTTGACACTTCATCGCCAGTATCAGGAGCAGTTCCGGTATAAGGGAACTGTAGTTGCGCACCGACATCACTACTGGTGAAGTACGCACCACCAGAAACACTGATTGTATATTCCGCGCGGTAATCCCATTCGCCAGAACCACCAGTGATGGTCATCGTTCTGTCAGACGTATTTCTTCCATCATAGCTAAGGCCAGAATCAACAAAGAAAGCATCTTCATCGCTGGTAAATAAACGGCTGGACAGTCTCTCGATGTATCTCACTGTTTGCCCGTTAACGGTTCTGTTAACGACGAAATACACCGCATCTTCATTGCCTTCGCTGATACTGCATGTGCTTTCATATTTTCCGGTACTGGATTGTGGTGCCCATGCAAAAACCTGCTGATCACGCAAATAGGTCATCACCAGTAATTTACCGTCATCACGAATGCAGAAGGCACTGGAGTAAGGGACAATCGAGAAGCACCAGTCAACAATGCTGTGCTTCTGAAAAAGATGATTGGCAAGGATAGTAAGGTCGTTCCCCTGATAGCCGTCAACATCGAATGAGTAGGCCAGATCACGGACAACACTGCCTTTCTCCTGGACGAACAGAGCAATATTCGCCACGGCAATTGGTGGGACATTGCTCGAGCCATTTGATCCCTGAGAGCTGAATGCAAATGATGATGGGGTTAACACTTTGTTCTGGTCGCCGGTGATGACGTACTCACCTCCGGAAGTCAGCGCCACCAGAGAACCAACATCAATCAGGTGGCGGATCTCATTAACCTGACGCCCGGCATAGGTGTAGATAATTCTGTCGTCATCCTGCGTAGGATTGCTTTTGCCAAAATCCTTATAATCCCCGGTACGGCTGGCCCAGATAGTCTGAGGGAACGCAGTCGATGCGGCGAAGTAAAGACGCTGTTGATAATAAACAACAGTGCCAGGATAACCATTAACACTGTTCCAGGCATATTTAGCCCATTTATAGCTGGCATTATCCTCGCCAACGACCTGCGAAGGGATATAGGAAATCACCTCAGCAGTTGCAGTAGTGCCATTTACAGCAGTTATACTGGCAATGCCAAAACCACTGTGCAGATACTCCCACTCAATGCCAGTATCATCATCACCGGATCCGCCCCAGCCATCCCATGATGTGCCTTCTGTATGCGAAGGGCGCAAAGTACCTGTTTTGCCTGCTGTAACGGCGCGATAGTAGTTACTGTCTGCACGGCGAATATCGCCAATCGACGTACTCTTACTGGTTTCCCATACCGGCACAGAATCCACTGCAGGCTGTTCCAGATAGAACAATTTGCCTACCTGCTCCGCGCCAAAAATAGAGGCGCTTGCCGTTAACGTAATTGTCCCGGTGCTGGCGCTGGCATAAACCGTCACTGACTCGTCAATATTGATATCTTCAAATGGCCCGTTCTTCGTTACCACATCAACCAGTTGCCAGTTGTCATGCGCATAGCGACGCAACTCTTTCGGCGGGTATGCCGGATGAACCAGCGTAAGCACGTCGGCGCTTTGCGTGAATTTAATTCGGAACAGATCGGCTTCAGTATATGGCGTGGCAATTTCATAAATAACATTGCTGCTGTTCAGCACCAACGCACCATCTTTGATAACGCGCATGTACTGGTGTCCGAACTCCAGAGCATAGGTCTGAACCGTCGAGAACTGGAACGGGATCAGGCGGCATTTCCGATTTGGGTATTTGGCGGCACCGACAAAACGCGTACCAGGTCGATTCTCAACGCCGCCATACTGCCGCACGATAAAGTTATCGCACTTGCGCAATGCCACCTGGTACTTCGCCATGTCAATACGCCCGTACAACGACGGTCCAATCTCACCACCGGCAAAGCTGGGCTGGATCCAACTGATAGCCATCAGGACAACCTCGCAATGGTAAACTCATCAACCGGTGGCTGTGGTTCCTGTGATTCATTCTGGCTATGCGAGCCAGCACTAAGAATCACGCGATTGTACATATTGAGGGCAAACGTACCGAGGTCTGCATTCCCAGTCAGCGCCATGTTAATAGCTGCCGCAAGACGCCAGGCCAACGCCTCCATAAAAATGGCATCAAACATGTTCACATCTGAAACGCGAGAGACATACTTGAGCCATGCCTGCGGCTGGGCTGGGGAGATAAAATATCCTGTTCAGCATTAACCTGCGGCTGGTCTGTGTAGATCAACTTTCCTGTTCCGTTGGTGTCTGCACCAACTTCGTACTGAACGCGCATTGCTGCTGTTGGATTGCGTACACCAGGAAGCATAATTTCAGTAATGCGCAGACAATCGGACGGGTACTGGTACGCATATTCCCAGTCAGGCGGTGGATTGTTCGTATCTGCAAGCGCCACGCGTTTGGTAGCAAAGTTCCAGTCAAAATCAGAAAGCACAGCATCACGGCAGGCCTCAAAGTGCAGCGAACATTCCCCTGCTTCCTTGCTGGCTTCCGTCAGGCTGTTAATGCTGCGGCTGTTGCCAATATTGGACAGCGCACGATTACAGATCTCTACTACAGAGGCCATCACTCACCCCCGTTACCGTAGAGGGTTTCAGCCGCTGATTTTTCTACATCACCGGAAACAGGAGCGATCGCCATATCAGTGATCTGCAGATCGGCGCTGCGATTAACACCATCGTCAGTTTCTCTGGCAGACAGGCCTCGAATAACAGCTTTTGCAGTTATCATCACTTCTGTTCCGACGCCCTGAGGTTGCGCCTTCAGCTTATTCAATGTGTCGTTATTAAGAGTGATGCACAGCCCCCACGGGTATTCATCGCGAGTTCTGGTTTCTCCGCTCTCATCCTGGTAGCTGTCAGTGCCGGTTTTGAGGTTTACGAGTTCCATATACACTCCTGCAATAAAGGGGCCGAAGCCCCTTGTCGGATTCGCGAGGCTTACACGCCTAGTTCTTTACGCTTATCTGCGATCTTCTCGCGGAGCGTTTCGGCTTTAGCGTTATGGTGTGGCTTCTCGTTAAAGAGCAATTCGTACTCTTCACGGAGCTTATCCAGTTCACCATCATCTGACACATCGTTGATGATTTTGGTGCTGGTTGCTGCCATTGACACCTTTCCTGCAACTTTTGCTTTTGCCTGTCTGGCTGCATCGTTAACAGGTTCCAGTGCGCTACCAGGCTCACCTTCGTATTCGATTTCTGCCCCCTCCGGCCACAGAGTGTTATGGATATGAGAGAGGCGCAGAACGAGGTATCTTGGTTTCTCACCTGACATCGATATCACCTTAACCAGTTACTTTTGAGCGGATCGGATACGGCGTATTGGCATCAACATCAAGACTGATACCAGCAGTGAATTCGCCAGCCGTTAGTGGGCCAGTTGCGACGGAGTAGTTAACACGCAGATATCGCTGAACACCGGCAGGCACCTTTGCAGAAACAACTCGTTTACCTGCTGTCAGGGCGGTCTTTGCCAGTGCGCCACTATCATAAATAGTGGTCCATGAGCTGTTATTTTCACTCGTCTGCAACTGGATGTTTACAGTTGCATCACCGCTTGCCGCGGCGGCTGTGTTAACCAGCGCCCAAAACTCAAGCGGGTAACCAACGCCGATATCACGACGTTTTCCGTCAATTGGACCGAGATCGATTACGTCAGTAGAAGCCGCGGTATCAGTTACCGCCTGTGCTTCGGAGAACATCAACAGTTTGTCGGTGATCATCTTCTTTCTCCATTAGTGGGTCTGTTACGACCCACAGGTTAATAACAGGCGTTACACCACGCGGGCTTCTGTTTCCAGAAGCGCATCAGTTTCACGGATTGGTACACCACGGAATGAAGTCCACCACTCGCCTTCTGTCTCTTTTACGCTGATAGCCAGAGATGTTTTCTCCAGAGACTGCAGATCAAGAGCCTGGCCTACAGTGCGGTTCATGTAGAACACCGGGCGGCCCATGCCACGGTTTGGAATGCGATGTAGTGCTTTAACCATCAACTTCGCAATATTTGCGGCAGAGGATGGTTCTGAAAGATTGCTGACATCGATGTTTGCAATGCGAACAACATAACGCCAGTCACGCAGAGCAAGTCCGTTATCCCATTTGTAATGGGTGCGATAGCCTTCGTACTTGCCGCCATTAGCATCTTCCAGTGTCACCTGGCCTTTATCTTCCATCTGGATGCCAGCCTTCTGCCCTTTCGGGAAGATGCCATGCACGGTGTTTTCGCCCCACACCACTAACCAGATTGAGGTGTTATCTGTACCCGTGCCACCAGCATCAATGATGTTCTGAGCATTACCCGCAGACAGGCTGGAATAGCGGGAGGACAGTCCCATAAACTGCTGAGGGTTAACGCTGGAATCACCATAAAACAGCGTCTGCGCCATCTGCTGATTCATCGCTTCAATAAATGCGCGGTCTTCAGAAAGGCGGAATTCGGCGGTATTGCCGTTCAGATCAGCCAGTGACTTATCGACTTCCGCATAGGTTTCCAGCATGCCAACGGAATCGGTTACCTGCACTGTGGTTGATTTGCTTGGCTGTACGCCATAGTTCAGCAAACGCCAGGTAGCTGAAGGTAAACCAGAACGAATGGTGGTTCGGTGTCCGGTAGGAAGGTTCCCTTCGACAAAAGGCATATCCTGAAGGATCGGGTTAGTTTGACCGAGAAGCTCGATAATCTTATCGACTTTCCCGTTTGGATCGACGCGCTTACCCCAGTCAGCCAGCGTTAGCGCAGTTAAGCCTTTAACAGCCATTGTCATTTCCTCTCTTATTTGCCATAGAGCACTTCGGCCGCACTACGCTGGCCTTCATTACCACCGGTGACCATGCCATCTTCAGACATCGCCTTTCCGATTTTCACGAACGTTTTGACCAGATCAGGGTGATTACCCAGCCCGGTGGTGTTCAGATATTCTTTGAGTTCAGGTGTCCCGAACTGGTCAAGCGCACGCTGTGCGGCGCTAAGGTTAGAAATCAACTTGTCGCCACCGATTTCTTTGTCGGCTTTTACATCCGCAGCCCACTGCTCGGTTGTTTTCTGCCAGGCTTCTGCCTGGCGCTGCTGAACACCTGCCAGAATCTTCGGATAAGCATCAACCAGCTTTTGCGCTTGCTCGTTGGTCAGGTTTAGTTCTCGCGCCACCGGCTCGAATTCCTTCAACGCTTCTGTATCCAGCTCTACGCCTTCGGCAGCCTGAAACTCGTACTTTTCTGGCGCACCCTCTGGTTTATCGCCGTCCTTTTTTTCATCCTGCTTATCGTTTTCAGGCTTTTTGTCATCAGCAGGTTTATCGCCATCAGCAACAGGTTGTGGCTTATCACCTTCCTGTTGTGATGGATCACCAACTGGAGCAGGGTTATCACCTGCAGGCGCTGACGGTTCTGACGCAGCCGGAGCTGCTCCACCATCGACTGGTTGCTCATTGCAAAGACGGCGATACAGCAAACGCTCAAATAAATTCATGATCACTCCTGTTCACTGGCCTCTTTGGCCATCTTCAAATACTGTTCAGGGCAATGCGCCATAACGCGCTGAAACAGTTCCAGCGCCAGATTGCGTTGCCCCTCATTAAATGCCATTGCCATAGCGTCCATCGGTGAGATAGCGGAAAACACACGGCCTTTCTCCAGCACCGACCAGACAACGCGACGCCCCTGTTCACTGCTCATGACAAAGCAAATGTCATCAATTTCACGCTGTGCCATGTCACGTTGCTTACGGGCGTTTTCTTCTTTCAGTTGATCGTCTTCGTAATCTGTCATTGTGATTGCCCACCCTGACCACTAACTGCATTCGCCATAGCTGACAAAACACTCGGATCCGAAGTTTTAGCTTCGCTTAGCGTCTTGGCACCCTGTGCCGCCGCCATCCCCATCGCCATCATTTGTTGCTGCTGTTGTTGCTGTGCCCGTTGCTGGCGAGCCTGCTCAACCTGTTCCTGCGGAACAATGACGGTTGGAGACACTCCGGACATATCAGCGAATGCATCGATCGCCTGATCAACGTTGAGTTTGTCGAGAGCTTCTGGTTTCGCTTGCGCAAGTTGACCAATGAAGTTGACCGTAGACGCCAGACTGGACAGGCCGATAGACTTCTGCGCCTGAGCCATGACGGAAATGTATTCGACCTTCAGGGGCATACCTTCCATCGCGTCAGGCGGTGGCGGCAGCATGTTTTTACGCACCATCATCGAGAAAGCGCGATCAATGAGAGGATTAAGACATTCGTCGTTCAGACGCTCCAGAACCGGCCCCAACATCAGAAGTTTTTCTTCTTTCATTTCGATCACCGCTTCAACAGGCATCGAGCGGGTATTGATGTTCTGCAACATCATGAACAGATCGACAAAGTAGGCGCTGTTAATGATTTGACGGGTGTCCTGAATGTCTGCCACCAAATCTGCTGTACTGGGGTTAACCAGATAAGCAGGCCTGAAACCATCCTGACCAGTAATCTGATCGATATACGTGATGTCGCCAGGAAGAAGGGAGGCACGCTGATTCTTGAGGGAAGTCGGAGCAACCATCGGCGGATTGGTGGCTTTATCAATCAACTGCGACTTGCGCTTCTGGAGAAGCTGCAATGCCTTAACAGGTCCAAGCGCCAGCATACCCGGGCATGATGATCCATAAACATCTTCGCCGTTAACTTCCCAGCGCGGAGCCATAATTGGAAACTCATCGAATCCGGACTCACGCAACAACTTGTCGTTATCGCCACCAACCTCGTAATAAACCGATTTGAATGGCTTGTTCTTGCTATCCAGCTTCGATGTATCGCGGTCAATGTTCGGGTAAACCGAATGCATCACTTCAATCCACTTCTCGTAGGTTCCGCTTTCCCACATGCTTTTTACGGATTCGCTGACGTTATTTAGCCCGAACTCCTGAACAAGCTGACGAACAGTCATAGAGAACTTGCGAAAACAGGTGTCCACACTGCCACGAGGTGAGTTAGCCAGGTAGTAACTGCCTATCGGGAATGGCATTGTGCGAATGATGTCCTCGTCATCCTCCAGCACTGCCATTGCACCAGTGCTGTATGTGCCGAGGCTTCCGTATAACTGCGGCAGCGACTGATAGAGATTCGAATTATTGAACATATCGTTCATGCGGTTCTGCACCGCCTCAAGCCACAACTTAACAGGGCCATAATCCATCATTTCAGGATCTGGCGTAGCCAGGCGAAACCACGGACGCGCGGGGCTTGTGATGCCTGACATCATGCCGCTGGCGAGAGTGCGCGCCGCCATAGTCCCGGTCGAATCAATAATACGTGTATTGCGTCGATCGTTACGGTTGACCTCAGAAGTCAGAAAGCGGGAACCACGCGGGTTGATGTAATCACTCAACTCGCGCCAGTGCGGCTCGAACGACTGACGCTCGCTTTCAAGTTGTGCGAACTGTTTGTTCAATCGCTCTTTAGTTGTTTCCGCCATTTCAATGACTCCGGTTACTGACCAAGCAGCGTTTTACCGCTGGTATTAGCGGTTGATGTGTCGCCCTGAGAACCGGTAAGCAGCGTAGAACTACGACCAGCAGCAGCGCGACGGCGACGAGTTTCTTCGTCGCGGGCATCAACAACGGCGGCATCCTGCTCCTGTGGTGCTGCCTGAACTTCTGGTGTTGCAGGCACTGATGGTGAGCTACCCATGCACATATCAATGACTCCGTACGCAATTAAATTATTACCAATTTAACCACATATGATTTATTTATCGTAGATACTTGACATTTAACGCACTAATTATTACCTTTCAGGTAAGCAAAGAGTTCATTCCGGTTATTAACCTGACTGGCTTGTCGTTAAATTGAACAGGTGGGGTGAGCTTTTATTTTGAGCAGTACGGTGTATGGCACATGCGCCGATAGCGGTCTGGATACGTTTAAGGGGCACCCTCCCTTGCTCGGGCAAACGAACCAGGTAGCCGGAATGTGCAAGTCGAGCGGTTTTATTCCGCGCACGGGGATTCACCATCCCGGCGATTCGGTGTGACGCCTCGGAAGAGACGAGGGTACAACGATGAGAGCATTTATGGAGCCGCGACAAAGTGTGGCGCCTTAACAGGCTAAGTGCTCTCAGCGTTGTGGCATTAGCTCAGTTGGACAGAGCAACCGCCTTCTAAGCGGTTGGTCGCAGGTTCGAATACTGCATGCCACGCCAGAATCACGCCTAAGGACCGTGATGCCAGAAGTTCCAGGTGCTTGGCGGTGATGGTTTCCCTTGAAGGACTATCACCGCCCTTTTTACAGCAGGACGCCATTGCGATGACTTCATGCTGTAAACCAGTACAGCCACGGAAGGCATAACTCATTGCTTCCAGTTCGCCCGGTTCGTCCGGGCATTTTTTGCCTGATGACCACAAATTACCTTAAAGGTATAATCATGAAAAACTTTAAGGTAATTAGTATGTTCGAATCGTTCAAAGAGCTGTTTTCATCTACTGCCAATACTGCCGTGCATCGAGCTAAAAACCCTGTGCTTGGTGCTTTTGTTATGTCCTGGTGCGCCTTCAACTGGAAATCACTTCTTTATCTATTTTTTAGCAAATCAAATATAATAGATAAAATTTCATACATCTCAGATAACAGCACATGGAAAACTGTTATGTTTTATCCATGCTTATCTGTAATTACTATCTGCTGCCTATTACCATGGGTAAACAATATCATTAACGTATGGCAAGCAAAGCCTCTTGATAATAATGACTCAATCGAAAACCACCGGAAGGCAAGAAAAATACAACGTGAAACACGGCTACAGAGATTGCTGGCTAAAAAAGACATTACTTACGAAAAAGTAAAAACAGGCGCTGAAAAAAACATTCAAGACATGAAAGAGGAAATAATTCTTTCAAAAGACAGAATGGGACAACTCACATCTGAATTGAAAGAGAGGGAGACAGAACTGCGCGCAGCACAAGCTCGTATTTTAGAATTATCTAAGGTTATTGATGAAACAACATCTAAACTAGAAAATCTAGAAAAAACTCACAAAAATTTAAAAAACGAATATGAGTCCTATAAGAAAAACATTCCTTTGGCAACAAATAATACAATTGCTAATGGGCTTGTAGGTCTAAAATCATTACAAGACTTTAATGAGTCCGTAAAGAAACTTGGCGTTACTGGAATTAACAATCCAGAAATCAGTACATTATTGAATAATCCTCTAGTAAATATAAATGGTGATTTAAATTCCACCTATCAAAGAAAATCAAAAACACAAAAGTAAAAATCATTCAAATGGGTCATAGTCTGTTATAGCCCTGCCCTGCTGCTGCCGTGGGTCATTAGTTTTCTTGGCTACCGGGAACGCAAACGTCAGCAGTAGCGCATCGCCTTTACCAGGAGAACGCCCAAGCCGCTCCTTGATATCTTCCTTCGGTTCGATAACGATTTTACCGTCCACTCGAACTTTGTACTCTGCCGCCGACAGGTCGTCCGCTGTTTCCTGGTCATCAAGCATGCCGCCCAGCCTCAGCCATGTCTTGCATGAGTTGAACATCTCCCCACGCTTGTTGAGCATCTGCGGGTCAGTAGACGCACCACCAAACGGAACAAGTTGCCATGTACGACCCCAGCCGTCACCGATTGACTTCAGACCAGTTCCGTAACCGAAGTCGATGAACACTGCGTCAGCCTGGTACTGGTCTTCAAAGTCAGCGATACGCTTCGCCATTATCAGATCGTCAGTGGTCTTGTTGCCAGTCCACAGCACCTTACTGTGTAGCCCCTGCCGCAGGTATATCACAGCGTCATCAACGCCGGAGTATGCCGGGTCAACGCCGATTATCACCGGAGCATGTGCAACCTGCGCAGCGGTTACCACCCGTTTCATTGCCTCGTCAGTAAGACCGGTAGGGATAAACTGCAATTCAGATGCATCAGGGAATATGCCACGCACACGGATTTTAACGAAGTCGCTGTCTTCCCCGTAGTCATCAACCCATTTCTGCAACTGCTGTTTGTTGGTACCTTCCACCGTCCGACTGTCAATCTGCGCAGTTTTCCAGCGGTGTTTATACTTGCGGAAACATTCACGGAAACGTCCGGTATTACGCGTCGGGTTTCCGAACGCCACCCAGATAATCTCAGTGTCTTCGTCCGTAAGCGCACCCTCAGCAACTTCCCACACCAGATCCGCAATGTTCGACGCTTCATCGAATACCACGATGATGCGTTTGCGCTCGTTGTGTAGTCCGGCGAATGCCTCAGTGTTGTGCTCAGACCAGGGGATTGCGTCAGCTCGCCACCGCTTGTCGTGCCCAGGATCATTGCTGTACATCGCAGTAGCGGTACAGGTAAACCAGTCTTTCGTGATAGCAAGGTTCGACCACTTGATAATTTCCGGCCAGGTCTTCGTTCGTAGCTGGTTGTCGGTGTTGGCGGTCACCACGACCTTACAATCCTCGCAAGTGGACATGCCCCAGTTGATCAGCATTGAGATGAATGCGGATTTACCAATACCGTGACCAGAAGCGCGTGCCAGCATAAGCGGCTGATAGCGCGTCTCTGGATTCTGCAGGTGATCACGTATCTCTCGGAACGCATCGGCCTGCCACTGACGTGGACCGGTGGCATGTGCCAGTTCAGTACCCTCTTCCCCCCACGGGAACGCATAGAGGGCATAGCCAAGCGGATCGTGAGTGAACCCTGCAATATCCTCGATCAACTGCTCTTCAGGAGATAACGCTGTATCTGTCACTGATTACCATCCTGACGTTCTTTGAGTCGCTTCCTGGCTGCTGCTATGCGATCAGCAATTGTCACATTCACATTAACATCCAGACGTTCTTTGAACGCGTTGACATCAACATGCTTACCAATCAGCTCAAGGTTCTTCACCTTGTCAGGCCATTTAATTTTTTTGAGGATTGTCTCTATCGAATCCTCGTTCATGTTCATGATGGTCGATGACAGATCAAAGCCACTAAGCGTAGTGCGCCAGATTTTCGGCCACTCACGGATTGGTTTAAGGCTCCCATCGTCGTTGAGGATGTCGATCACGTCCATCTGGTCGATCTCCACCAGGCGCATGAGAACGTAATCAGCACTGACGCGCATTCGTTTGTTGCGCTCCTCCATCAACTCGGCAATCCGTTTTTGAATGCGTTCATCGCGCATCATGACACTAGCTTTAACTGCCGCTGTATTTGGGGAGAATCCTGCGTTAATCGCTGCCTGAGTCTGGTTTTCAGGCGTTTTGATGTATGACTGGCAATAAGCCTCCTGCATTGCTGTTAGTGGCTTAAATTGCGTTGATTTGCGTTTATAGGTTTTAGGTTCAGCAGGCATCATAACCACCGTGGTAATAGTTACCGTTGTGGTAATAGTACCATGCAAAATAAAGCCGCCATAGTTGGCGGCAGTATTCAAACCCCATCAAATTCATCATGCATAATCTACTCGTGACATGTCACACTATTAATTTCGTTTCATGCCAGCCTTTAGTCACCCAGCATTGCGAGTCACCATTACACGGGCATGAATTAACTGGAACTCTCTCGCCGCACTTACCGCAACATTTTCTGCTGATCGATTTTATACGCCCGCGCACGCGTGCATCATCCTGGCGGATCAGTAACGCTATATACTCACCGAAGTCTGGCACTGGATATACACCTTCCGTACACTGGCGGCAGTCACAATAGAGATGCATTGTGTAACTTGCGGCAATAGCCATATCACTCTCCTTTTCCCTGAAGCATTGCAGCGCGGCAGGCGTTCCAGCCTCTCACCTCTGCA
>OBWK01000566.1_pt1 | contig 16773 bp, 14 predicted proteins | sample 1495251 | NCBI WGS metagenome assembly OBWK01 (sample SAMEA2580065, study PRJEB22360) | human gut metagenome | biome: human gut; feature: human-associated habitat; material: faeces | place: Denmark | collected 2008/2010 | reverse complement strand
TGCTGGAAAGCGGGTCCCATGGCAGCAAGCGCGCGATCCACGCGCAATTGATTTATGGCATCCAGTCTCTGTTTCAGAGTCTCAATATAGAGGTACAAGACGTATCGCCTGATTTGCTACCCGTCATGACTGTGATTCCGCCAACATCAACGGTAACACGCGGCATTCGGGATATTTCGTATGTCAAAGGTAACCGTTACCACTTTTCGCGCCTGGTTTTTTTAGTTTCACGACGAAAAAATGGTCTAAAACGTGATCAATTTAACACCTTGCTGATTGACCGTAAAGAAAGATGCGCTACATACAAGTGTAGCACCGTTTATTCTCTGTAAATTCCTTATTACGAAGGCTCAAAGCGCCTGTCAGGATCCACTGCCCGACCTCATTTTACGGTTTGCGCAGGCGTCTACGTTTCACCACAACACTGACATCGCTCTGGCAAGGATGTTAGGATGGACCACGGATGATAATGACGGTAACAAGCATGTTAGACAATGTTTTAAGAATTGCCACACGCCAAAGCCCACTTGCACTCTGGCAGGCACACTATGTCAAAGACAAGTTGATGGCGAGCCATCCGGGCCTGGTCGTTGAACTGGTACCGATGGTGACGCGCGGCGATGTGATTCTTGATACGCCGCTGGCGAAAGTAGGCGGAAAAGGCTTATTTGTTAAAGAGCTGGAAGTCGCGCTCCTCGAAAATCGCGCCGATATCGCCGTACATTCAATGAAAGATGTGCCGGTTGAATTCCCGCAAGGTCTGGGGCTGGTCACTATTTGCGAGCGTGAAGATCCTCGCGATGCCTTTGTGTCTAATAACTATGACAGTCTGGATGCGTTACCGGCAGGCAGTATCGTCGGGACGTCCAGTTTACGTCGCCAGTGCCAACTGGCTGAACGCCGCCCGGATCTGATTATCCGCTCCCTGCGCGGCAACGTCGGCACTCGCCTGAGCAAACTGGATAACGGTGAATACGATGCCATCATTCTTGCCGTAGCCGGACTAAAACGTTTAGGTCTGGAGTCCCGCATTCGCGCCGCGTTGCCACCCGAGATTTCTCTTCCGGCGGTAGGGCAAGGTGCGGTGGGCATTGAATGCCGCCTTGATGATGCACGCACTCGCGAGCTGCTCGCCGCGCTGAATCACCACGAAACTGCACTGCGTGTTACCGCCGAACGCGCCATGAATACCCGTCTCGAAGGCGGATGTCAGGTGCCAATTGGTAGCTACGCCGAGCTTATTGATGGCGAAATCTGGCTGCGTGCGTTGGTCGGCGCGCCGGACGGTTCGCTGATTATTCGCGGTGAACGCCGCGGTGCGCCGCAAGATGCCGAACAAATGGGGATTTCGCTGGCAGAAGAGCTACTGAATAACGGCGCGCGCGAGATCCTCGCTGAAGTCTATAACGGAGACGCCCCGGCATGAGTATCCTGGTCACCCGCCCGTCTCCCGCAGGAGAAGAGTTAGTGAGCCGTCTGCGCACACTGGGGCAGGTGGCCTGGCATTTTCCGCTGATTGAGTTTTCTCCGGGTCGACAATTACCGCAACTTGCTGATCAACTGGCAGCGCTGGGAGAGAGCGATCTGTTGTTTGCCCTCTCGCAACACGCGGTTGCTTTTGCCCAATCACAGCTGCATCAGCAAGATCGTAAATGGCCCCGACTACCTACTTATTTCGCCATTGGACGCACCACCGCGCTGGCACTACATACCGTAAGCGGACAGAAGATTCTCTACCCACAGGATCGGGAAATCAGCGAAGTCTTGCTACAATTACCTGAATTACAAAATATTGCGGGCAAATGTGCGCTGATATTACGTGGCAATGGCGGTCGTGAGCTAATTGGGGATTCCCTGACGGCGCGCGGTGCTGAGGTCACTTTTTGTGAATGTTATCAACGATGCGCAATCCATTACGATGGTGCAGAAGAAGCGATGCGCTGGCAATCCCGCGAGGTGACGACGGTCGTTGTTACCAGCGGTGAAATGTTGCAGCAACTCTGGTCGCTGATCCCACAATGGTATCGTGAGCACTGGTTACTACGCTGTCGACTATTGGTCGTCAGTGAGCGTTTGGCGAAACTCGCCCGGGAACTGGGCTGGCAAGACATTAAGGTCGCCGATAACGCTGACAACGATGCGCTTTTACGGGCATTACAATAACTCTCATAACAGGAAGCCATAATGACGGAACAAGAAAAAACCTCCGCCGTGGTTGAAGAGACCAGGGAGGCCGTGGACACCACGTCACAACCTGTCGCAACAGAAAAAAAGAGTAAGAACAATACCGCATTGATTCTCAGCGCGGTGGCTATCGCTATTGCTCTGGCGGCGGGCGTCGGTTTGTATGGCTGGGGTAAACAACAGGCCGTCAATCAGACTGCCACCAGCGATGCCCTGGCTAACCAACTTACGGCACTGCAAAAAGCCCAGGAGAGCCAAAAAGCCGAGCTGGAAGGCATTATCAAGCAACAAGCTGTACAGCTTGAGCAGGCGAATCGTCAGCAAGAAACGCTGGCAAAACAGCTGGATGAAGTCCAACAAAAGGTCGCCACCATTTCCGGCAGCGATGCTAAAACCTGGCTGCTGGCCCAGGCCGATTTTCTGGTGAAACTCGCCGGACGGAAGCTGTGGAGCGATCAGGACGTCACGACCGCTGCAGCGTTGCTGAAAAGTGCAGACGCCAGCCTGGCGGATATGAATGACCCGAGTCTGATTACCGTTCGCCGGGCAATTACCGATGATATCGCCAGCCTTTCTGCGGTATCGCAGGTGGATTATGACGGTATCATCCTTAAGCTTAATCAGCTTTCAAATCAGGTAGATAATCTGCGTCTGGCCGATAATGACAGCGATGGTTCGCCGATGGATTCCGACGGTGAAGAGCTTTCCAGTTCCATCAGCGAATGGCGTATCAATCTGCAAAAAAGCTGGCAGAATTTTATGGACAACTTCATTACGATTCGCCGTCGTGATGACACTGCCGTACCGCTGTTAGCGCCAAATCAGGATATCTATCTGCGCGAAAATATCCGCTCTCGCCTGCTGGTCGCAGCACAAGCTGTACCGCGTCACCAGGAAGAGACTTATCGCCAGGCGCTGGAGAACGTCTCCACCTGGGTACGTGCTTACTACGATACTGATGATGCCACCACCAAAGCGTTCCTCGACGAGGTGGACCAGTTAAGTCAGCAAAATATCTCGATGGATCTTCCGGAAACCCTGCAAAGCCAGGCGATGCTGGAAAAATTGATGCAGACCCGCGTGCGTAACCTGCTGGCACAACCGGCAGCAGGGACAACGGAAGCTAAACCTGCACCTGCACCTGCACCTGCACCGCAAGCTGATGCTCCGGCAGCCGCGCCGCAAGGAGAATAACCATGCTAAAAGTGTTATTGCTCTTTGTGTTGCTGATTGCGGGGATCGTGGTTGGCCCGATGATTGCCGGCCATCAGGGTTACGTGCTGATCCAGACCGACAACTACAATATTGAAACTAGCGTCACGGGCCTCGCGATTATTTTGATTCTGGCGATGGTAGTGCTGTTTGCCATTGAGTGGCTACTGCGGCGAATCTTCCGCACAGGCGCGCACACCCGTGGGTGGTTTGTCGGACGTAAGCGTCGCCGTGCACGTAAGCAGACCGAACAGGCGCTGCTGAAACTGGCGGAAGGCGATTATCAGCAAGTTGAAAAGCTGATGGCGAAAAATGCCGATCACGCTGAACAACCGGTGGTGAACTATCTACTGGCAGCCGAAGCCGCGCAACAACGTGGTGATGAAGCACGCGCCAACCAACATCTGGAACGCGCAGCGGAGCTGGCCGGCAATGACACCATTCCGGTAGAAATCACCCGTGTACGTCTGCAACTGGCCCGTAATGAAAACCATGCAGCACGTCACGGCGTTGATAAGCTGCTGGAAGTTACGCCACGCCATCCGGAAGTATTACGTCTGGCGGAACAGGCGTATATCCGCACAGGGGCATGGAGTTCGCTGCTGGATATCATCCCATCAATGGCGAAAGCCCATGTTGGTGATGAAGAACATCGTGCAATGCTGGAACAACAGGCATGGATTGGCCTGATGGATCAGGCGCGTGCCGATAACGGTAGCGAAGGTTTGCGTAACTGGTGGAAAAACCAAAGCCGGAAAACGCGTCATCAGGTGGCCTTGCAGGTGGCAATGGCGGAACATCTTATTGAGTGTGACGATCATGATACTGCCCAGCAAATTATCATCGACGGCCTGAAACGCCAGTATGACGATCGCCTGCTGCTGCCGATCCCGCGTCTGAAAACCAATAACCCGGAACAGCTGGAAAAAGTGCTGCGCCAACAGATCAAAAACGTGGGCGATCGCCCGCTGTTGTGGAGCACACTGGGTCAGTCGCTGATGAAACACGGAGAATGGCAGGAAGCATCGCTCGCCTTCCGCGCAGCGCTGAAACAACGTCCGGACGCCTACGATTACGCATGGCTTGCCGACGCGCTGGACAGACTGCACAAGCCGGAAGAAGCCGCAGCGATGCGTCGCGACGGTTTGATGCTAACGTTGCAGAACAACCCGCCACAGTAGCTCTTTCTCACCCGGAGGCAAGCACCTCCGGGGCCTTTCTGATATATAAAAAAACGCCTGCTCTTATTACGGAGCAGGCGTTAAAACAGGTCTGTATGACAACAAGTGGGTGCTTCACTCAACGTTGTGTCCATGGTGTCTGATGAGGCATAAGCGACATCTGTCAGTGGACGATAAGCACCGTAAACGGCTCTGCGTCATTCCGGAGTTTATGAGGCACTAAGGCGAACATAAGAGATGGAATGAGCATCTACTCGTTTATTATGCCACAGAGATCCTGGAAATAACATCCCTTAACACTTGTTATGAGATAATTCTGTAATCCTCTTTACTTCCTGAGTAATAACTTCCTGAGTGAATATTTCTCCTGCGCACAATTCTACACATATATATAATGAATAATAAAAGTCATTCAATTAATAACATATATATTAATTGCCGTTAAAACTAAAAACAGCATCAATAATCAACGCGATATAACATCACCGCCTTACATATCACCTGCGCCAGAGGTAGGATTGAAAACGCTCTCCTGATTTTCCAATTCATTTTCTGGATAAATAAATAATCTATTTTTATCACTATTATTTATGCAATCATCCTGTCAGGGAGAGGGATCTCAATTATCAATGCTTAATTACGTCATCATTTTGACGACATGAAACCGGAGCATTTTGCATGGAATTTTCGTTTTCACCCAAACTTCTTGTTGTTGCTGTCGCCGCAGCTCTTCCTCTCATAGCCAGCGCAGCAGATACCCCGTCAACCGCCACCGCACGTAAAGGCTTTGCCGGATACGATCACCCAAACCAGTATCTGGTTAAACCGGCGACCACTATTGCCGACAACATGATGCCGGTGATGCAGCATCCTGCACAAGACAAAGAAACCCAGCAGAAACTGGCGGAACTTGAGAAAAAAACCGGTAAGAAACCGAACGTGGTTGTTTTCTTGCTGGATGATGTGGGCTGGATGGACGTTGGCTTTAACGGCGGCGGCGTGGCGGTGGGTAACCCTACACCAGATATCGACGCCGTTGCCAGCCAGGGGCTGATTTTAACTTCGGCGTATTCTCAACCGAGTTCTTCCCCAACCCGCGCCACGATTCTCACCGGACAATACTCCATCCACCACGGCATTCTGATGCCGCCAATGTACGGGCAACCGGGCGGTCTGCAAGGGTTAACCACGCTGCCACAGTTGCTGCACGATCAGGGCTACGTCACCCAGGCTATCGGGAAATGGCATATGGGGGAAAACAAAGAGTCGCAGCCGCAGAACGTTGGCTTTGATGATTTCCGCGGCTTTAACTCGGTGTCCGATATGTATACCGAATGGCGTGATGTTCATGTCAACCCGGAAGTCGCCCTGAGCCCGGCTCGTTCTGAATACATCCAAAAACTGCCGTTCAGCAAAGATGACGTTCATGCCGTGCGCGGCGGTGAACAGGAAGCCATTGCCGACATTACGCCGAAATATATGGAAGATCTGGATCAACGCTGGATGGAATATGGCGTTAAGTTCCTCGACAAGATGGCGAAGAGTGATAAGCCTTTCTTCCTCTATTACGGCACTCGCGGCTGTCACTTCGATAACTACCCGAACGCCAAATATGCGGGTAGCTCTCCGGCGCGCACCTCTTACGGCGACTGCATGGTGGAGATGAACGATATCTTCGCCAATCTGTATAAAGCACTGGAGAAAAACGGTCAGCTTGATAACACGCTGATTGTGTTCACCTCTGATAACGGTCCGGAAGCCGAAGTTCCGCCGCACGGTCGCACGCCGTTCCGCGGTGCGAAAGGTTCTACATGGGAAGGCGGCGTTCGTGTGCCAACCTTCGTTTACTGGAAAGGCATGATCCAACCGCGTAAATCTGACGGCATTGTCGATCTGGCGGATCTCTTCCCTACGGCGCTGGATCTGGCGGGGCATCCTGGGGCGAAAGTAGCGAATTTAGTACCGAAAACCACCTTTATCGATGGTGTGGACCAGACATCTTTCTTCCTGGGAACAAATGGTCAGTCTAACCGTAAGGCCGAGCATTACTTCCTCAACGGTAAACTTTCTGCTGTGCGTATGGATGAGTTCAAGTATCACGTCCTGATTCAGCAACCTTACGCTTATACCCAGAGCGGATATCAGGGTGGATTCACCGGCACAGTAATGCAAACGGCGGGATCGTCGGTGTTTAACCTGTACACCGATCCGCAGGAAAGCGACTCTATCGGCGTGCGCCATATCCCAATGGGTGTACCGCTACAGACCGAAATGCATGCGTATATGGAGATCCTGAAAAAATATCCACCACGCGCGCAGATTAAATCTGATTAAGCCGGCGCTATCGCTGAGATCTACCTTTGCCGGATGCGATGCTGACGCATCCGACAATCAACTGCAGGCGGCCACAAAATGGCTGCTTTTTTACTTATTCACCACCAGCAAATGCGCCTGCATAATGTCGCTGGCCGGACGACCGTGCGCCAGCAAATCAACCATTGCTTTAAGATATGGCGGTAGATGGCGGAAATAACGCTGATACCCGGCACACAAATAATTCAGCCCGGGTTTGCCGCTGGCATCGAGCATAAAGCGGTGTTTCGGGCAGCCTCCCCAGCACGCTTTTAACACGTTGCAACTGCGACACTGTGCCGGTAACTGCTTGAATTTATCTTCACCAAATGCCTGCTGTTGCGGGGAATCAATCATTTCTGCAATCATCTGCTGAAGCATATTCCCTAGTCGATACTGCGGATAAACATAGTGATCGCAGGCATAAACGTCACCGTTGTGCTCAACAATCACCGAGCGCCCACAGGTTGGCTGATGATGGCAAACCGCGCCCGGTGCGCCGACAAAATTGGCGAACGCCCATTCGATATTCATTACGAAAATCTTGCCGACGTCGCGCTTAATCCAGTGGTCGAAAATCGCCACCAGAAACTCACCGAACTCTTGCGGGCACACCGACCATTCCGTCAGTTCGCCCTGAATATCGCCGGGAGCATGTAGCTTAAGTCCAGCATGAGCAGCCGTTTCATTAGCCAGGCGCTCGACCACCGGAATAAACTGGATGAACTCAACACCTGCATCACACAGAAAATCATAGACTTGCAAAGGTTGTAACGCACTGGTGCGATTGACGCAGACCAGCACGTTATAGTCGACATGATGTTTTTGCAGGAGCGTCAGGGCACGCATCACCAGCTTATGCGTGGGTCTGCCACCTTTGGTCACGCGATATTGATTGTGGATCTCAGCCGGACCATCCAGCGATAACCCTACAAGAAAATGATTTTCTGCCAGAAATCCACACCATTCGTCATCGAGCAGCACGCCGTTAGTCTGGAAGCTATTACTTATCTTCCTGCCAGCACCATATTTCGCCTGTAGCGCCACGGCACGGCGGTAAAACTCCAGCCCGAGTAACGTTGGTTCGCCGCCCTGCCAGGTAAAAGCCACTTCGTTTTGGGTTTCGCTGGCAGCGATATAGTGACGGACATACGCTTCCAGCGTGTCATCGTCCATATGCGTGACTGGCTTTTCGTGGTAAAGGGATTGTTTTTCGAGATAAAAACAGTAGTCACAGTTCAGATTACAATCAGAACCGCTCGGTTTCGCCATCACATGAAAAGCACGCGTTGGAACCTGTTGCTGCATGGTCGCTCCTTGCCTGAAGTCATCCTTCAATAAGTTAAGGGCGAAATCATACCGTGGCGCAATGCGTTATTACGGGCGTTTATTGCGAAGGGAAAGTGACGAAATGCACAGAAAACAAAAAACCCCGCCGAAGCGGGGTTCAAAATTGGTCGGCGAGAGAGGATTCGAACCTCCGACCCACTGGTCCCAAACCAGTTGCGCTACCAAGCTGCGCTACTCGCCGAAATACTGCTTTTTGAATTTTTAGTTCAATTCTTTAAAGTCGTGGTGCGAGGGGGGGGACTTGAACCCCCACGTCCGTAAGGACACTAACACCTGAAGCTAGCGCGTCTACCAATTCCGCCACCTTCGCATACCATCAATTCTTAAAAAGAATTGCTACCACGGAGGCGCATTCTAGTGGTTTTCAGCTTTTCGTCAATAGTTAATTATCGACAGAGGTGTAATTGCTGGAAAAATGTCCATCAGCGGATTGTGGATAATTCGTTTGTCGGTCAGATAAGGCGTGTACGCCGCATCCAACACGGTATGCGGCGACAGATATCAGATACTTAACCTTTCTTCGCCTGGCGGGTCATAATGGCGCGATACACCTTGAAGCGCCCGGTTTGCGCAATCACTTCGTGGAAACCAAATGTCTCATCCAGCACGTCCGGGTAAGGCAGGAAGGCGTTCGCTACAATTCGCAGCTCGCCGCCGCTATTAAGATGACGCACCGCGCCGCGAATCAGCGTTTGCGCCGCATCCAGGCTGGTTTGCATCCCATCGTGGAACGGCGGGTTGGAGATGATCATATCAAAACGACCTTTCACCTCGGAAAAGACGTTGCTGGCAAAGACTTCACCTTCAACGCCGTTGGCGGCAAGTGTTGCGCGGCTGGCTTCTACCGCTGGTGCAGAGACATCGCACAGAGTGAGACGAATTTTCGGCGAATGGCGCGCAAAGGCAACCGAAAGTACGCCCGCGCCACAGCCGACATCCAGCACTTTACCTTTCGTGTGTGGAGTTAGCGTCGAGAGCAGCAACTGACTGCCGACATCCAGACCGTCGCGGCTAAACACGCCCGGCAGCGTTTTGACCGTCAAGCCATCGACGCTGTATTCACCCCAGAATTTATTGGCATCAAATACCGGCTGCTTTTCCAGACGACCAAAATAGAGGCCGCAGCGACGGGCGCTGTCTACCTTATTCAACGGCGCATAATCGGCCAGCATCTGCTCGGCGCTGCGCACGCCGCTGCGGTTCTCGCCAACGACAAAAATATCCGTGCCCACCGGAAGCAGAGAAAGTAAATTCATCAACTGGAACTGGGCTTCCGGTTTATTCTTCGGCCAGTAGTAAATCAAAGTATCGCAATCAGCGACATCATCCGCCGTGGCGACCAGGCTAAAACGGGCGTTATCCCCCATCTGGCGGTTTAACACCTGCCAGTGGTGGAATTGCTGGGTATGAGCACGGCTGGCCGCGGTATCTAAACGCGCGGGCAGGTCATCCTGTAAGTCTCCGGCAAACAGAATACGGCTTTGTTCGAAATCATCACTGTGACGCAGCAAGACTTCACTTGCCGGGGTAAATGCAGACATGGAATGCTCCTCAATTGATACTGGCGGCGATTATAGCCATATGTTGGCGCGGTATCGACGAATTTGCTATATTTGCGCCCCTGACAACAGGAGCGATTCGCTATGACATCCCGACGAGACTGGCAGTTACAGCAACTGGGCATTACCCAGTGGTCGCTGCGTCGCCCTGGCGCGTTGCAGGGGGAGATTGCCATTTCGATCCCGGCACACGTCCGTCTGGTGATGGTGGCAAACGATCTTCCCGCCCTGACCGATCCTCTGGTGAGCGATGTTCTGCGTGCGTTAACCGTCAGCCCCGATCAAGTGCTGCAACTGACGCCAGAAAAAATCGCGATGCTGCCGCAAGGCAGCCGCTGCAACAGCTGGCGGTTGGGTACTGACGAACCGCTATCACTGGAAGGCGCTCAGGTGGCATCACCGGCGCTCACCGAATTACGGGCAAACCCAACGGCACGCGCCGCGTTATGGCAACAAATTTGCACATATGAACACGATTTCTTCCCTCGAAACGACTGATTTATCAGCGGCTTACCACATTGAACAACGCGCCCACACCTTTCCGTGGAGTGAAAAAACCTTTGCCAGCAACCAGGGCGAGCGCTATCTCAACTTTCAGTTAACGCAAAACGGCAAAATGGCGGCGTTTGCGATTACGCAAGTGGTGCTGGATGAAGCTACATTGTTCAATATTGCGGTCGATCCTGACTATCAGCGTCAGGGACTGGGAAGGGCGCTGCTGGAACATCTGATCGACGAACTGGAAAAACGCGGCGTGGCGACGCTATGGCTGGAAGTCCGTGCCTCAAATGCTGCCGCCATTGCCCTGTACGAAAGTTTAGGCTTTAACGAGGCGACGATTCGCCGCAATTACTACCCCACCACGGACGGTCGCGAAGACGCCATCATCATGGCGTTACCAATCAGTATGTAAGACAAGGTGGAATAATGAAGTGGGACTGGATTTTCTTTGATGCCGATGAAACGCTGTTTACCTTTGACTCATTCACCGGCCTGCAGCGGATGTTTCTTGATTACAGCGTCACCTTTACCGCTGAAGATTTTCAGGACTATCAGGCCGTTAACAAGCCACTGTGGGTGGATTATCAAAACGGCGTGATCACTTCATTACAGCTTCAGCACGGGCGGTTTGAGAGCTGGGCCGAACGGCTGAACGTCGAACCGGGTAAACTCAACGAGGCCTTTATTAATGCGATGGCGGAAATCTGTACGCCGTTGCCGGGGGCGGTTTCCCTGCTTAACGCCATTCGTGGCAACGCCAAAATCGGCATCATCACCAACGGCTTTAGCGCCTTGCAACAGGTGCGTCTGGAACGCATGGGCCTGCGTGATTACTTCGATTTGCTGGTGATTTCCGAAGAAGTTGGCGTTGCCAAACCGAATAAGAAAATTTTCGATTATGCGCTGGAACAGGCGGGCAATCCTGACTGTTCACGCGTGCTGATGGTTGGCGACACTGCTGAGTCCGATATTCTCGGTGGCATCAACGCCGGGCTTGCGACCTGCTGGCTGAATGCGCACAATCGCGAGCAACCAGAAGGCATCGCGCCCACCTGGACCGTTTCTTCGTTGCACGAACTGGAGCAGCTCCTGTGTAAACACTGATTGCCTCCCCCCCGTTGATGGGTAAAATAGCCGCAATTTTTCGTTTTCAACAAGCGCGGCGCGATGCCGCTTACTCAAGAAGAAAGAATTATGACGTTGTCTCCTTATTTGCAAGAGGTGGCGAAGCGCCGCACTTTTGCCATTATTTCTCACCCCAATAATTAAGCCCAAATTAAAGCTCTTTTACTCTTTCAAAGTCCTTTCAGTTAATTGAGTGTTAATCATATAACTCATTTAATAACATGATGTTATGTGGTTTCTTTAATTGAAAATTCTTTCATGTAACTTTAAATCGATCAGGTTGCTTTCATCAAAAATCTGTACATGTGCTTGTACATAATGTACAAAACAGCAGAGGTGTTTTTTTATTTGTACAAGGTGAGTAATGGCGCTGTCTGATGCGTGGTTGCGTTCAGTCGTTGGAAAGGAACGTGATAAGGTTTTGGTAAAATCCGATCGTGATGGTCTGTCTGTCAGAGTATCACCGAAAGGTCGCGTAGTGTTCCAATACCGTTATCAATGGGCAGGGAAAGGTGAGCGTCTTGATATCGGAACTTACCCGGCAACTGGATTAAAAGAGGCCAGAGAAGAAGTTATCCGTCTCCGTGGTGAACTCGAGTCAAACCGTAATCCACGATTGGTCAAGCAGGCTGAAAAACGAAAAGCTACTGAAGCCATGACGGTAGAGTCTGTGATCCGTGCCTGGTATGAAGCATATTGTGTAAAAAATAAAAAGGGTTCTGAACAGATACTCCGCTCGTTTGAGCTGCACCTGTTCTCTAAAATCGGGAATATCCCTCACGATGCAGCTACATTGCATGATTGGTTAGAAGTCCTGGAGCCTCTTAGCACTAAGACTCCAGCAATAGCAGACCGATTGCTAATTAACGCAAAGCAGGCCCATGTCTGGGCGTATAAGAGAAAACTTATTGAAACTCGCCCGCTGTCGGACATCACGGGTAAAGATATGGATATCCGTAAAGGTCAGAAGAAACGGTTTCTGACACACGATGAAATTAAAATTCTTTATGCTGCGATCGATGGTTCTCGAATGGTTCCCAAATACCGGGCCTTCATTAAACTATTGCTGCATTTCGGCTGTCGTAGTTCAGAGCTGATTACTGCCAGGGTGGACGATTTTGATTTCATTAATAAGGTATGGACTGTACCACCAGAACGACATAAGACAGGGGACATAACAGGCGAACCGCTAAAGCGGCCCATTATTGAACCTGTTGAAGAGCTTATAAAATATGTTATCTCTATGAACAACGGTTCCGATATGCTTTTTACTAAGGAAGGAAGCAGGGAGCCGGTTGGTCGGACATCATTGCAGTCGCTGCCTTACAATTTAATGCAGTACGCATGGCGGCGTTTAGGATATCAATTCCCTCATTGGTCTCTTCATGACTTGAGACGTACAGCTCGAACAAATTTTTCTGATCTTACTGCGCCTCATATCGCAGAAATTATGCTTGGTCATAAGCTGCCAGGGGTATGGCAAGTTTATGATAAGAGCGATTATCTAGAAGAACAGCGTAAAGCCTACCAGACATGGTGGGAGAGAGTTGAATCGATAGTTACTTGTACTAGCTAAGATTCCCGTTGACAGTTTGCGTAGCCAGAGCGCAATCAAATCTGACGGTCTGCTTTGAGCTGAAGAGCGGATCTTATGTTCTTTTCACTGTTTCCTCAAAAGCATCTATTACTCACTTCGTTGCTCTTTGTGTCGTTTTGAAGAAAATGCCACTTAACAAAGAATTGGATTAACTAACTTTTTTAAAGGATGTACTTGCAACTTCAATCACAGAAAAAATTTCCAGTTACCCTAAAATGGTCAGCTTAAATCATTTTCAAAAAATTATTCAAATGTGTAGGGGAAGTGGGATTTTTATGAGACTTGAAAAACTAATTTTAAAGAATTTTCGTGGCTATCACGGTGAACATAGTATTGACATTAATTCACTAACTGCAATCGTTGGACGTAATGATGTTGGAAAAACAACTATCCTAGATGCGCTTGGAGTGTTTTTTGACCATAAATTATGTAAATATGATGCTGCCGATAAATGTGTTGATAGTTTAGATAATGATGACGTAGCAATTGGGTGTGTTTTTTCAGGGGTTGAAATACCTATTGTCTTAGATGCTTCATCTATAACTAATCTTGAAAAAGAATACTTATTAAATAATGATAAAAAGTTAGAGATATATAAGGTTTTTACTAAAGGTAAGGGAAATGGTAGCATTCAAGCGAAATGTATGGCTCCATCAGTAAAAAGTGCAAAGTCTTTACTCGCTAAAAAAAATGAGGAGCTTAAAAGAATTGCTGAATCTATTGGTGTGGATGATGCAGACAAAAGAAGTAATGTTAGTTTAAGGCAAGAGATTTACAAGAAAATTGGAGATTTGAAACTTCATGAAAGCTTTGTTAAATTAAATGCTGAGGAGGGTAAAGTAATTTGTGATAAAATATACGATAAACTCCCTCATTTTGCACTGTTTCGCGCAGATAGACCTAGCACTGATGAAGAATCAGAAGTACAAGACCCTATGAAGTCAGCTGTACAAACAGCATTGCAAAAAATTGATGTTCAACTTGAGTCCATTAAAGATAATGTAAAAAAACACGCAATTTCCGTAGCGAATAACACAATTAATCATTTGCATGATATATCTCCTAATCTTGCATCTGGATTAGTTCCAAAGTTTAAGGTGGAACCTAAGTGGGAAAATATTTTTAAACTGACACTAGAAGATGATAGAGGTATCGCTATAAATAAACGTGGCAGTGGCGTTAGACGTCTTGTCCTGATTAGCTTTTTTAAAGCAGAAGCAGAAAGATTGCAAAGTGAATTCCCAGATAAAGGTGTTATCTATGCTATCGAAGAACCTGAAACATCTCAACACCCCTCTAATCAGAGACTCCTTATTGAGGCTTTTCAAGAGTTAGCAAGTTCAGATAAATGCCAAGTATTAATCACCACTCACGTACCAGCACTCGTAGAAAAGATACCGACTGAGTCTTTACGCCATATAACCAGAACTCTTGACAATGGTTTAGAAGTAAAAAATGGTGATGATGATGTCCTTAAGAATATAGCAAATGATCTAGGTGTATACCCCGACAGTAGGGCATCTGTTCTTGTGTGCGTTGAAGGTCCTAATGATATAAACTTTTTAAAAAATATCGGTAAGGTTTATCTTGATTATGGTGTTAAAAATGTTCCAGACATGATGAATGATCCGCGTATAGTTTTTATTCCAATGGGGGGGCATACTCTCAAAGATTGGGTTAATAACAATTATTTGAAAGTTCTAAATAAACCAGAGGTTCATATTTATGACAGAGATGTTGCAGTTCCTCCCCAGTATGAAAATGAATGTAATTCAGTAAATGCAAGGAAGGATGGCTCTATAGCATTTATGACCCAAAAAAGAGAAATGGAGAATTATTTACACCCTGATGCCATTCAGGCTGTTTTCGGTATTACTCTAACCATAGACGATATGACAGATGTTCCTTCCGTTGTATCTAAATTAACAGCATTCAATGAAAGCAAAGCGAAGAAGAAACTTAATAAGTTCGCTACAGGTAAAATGAGCTATCAAATGCTCACTGCAAGCGATACAGAAAGAGAGACGTTATCATGGTTTAATGCTATATATGACAGATTATAACGTTTGATTGTACGCAATTAGGGATCTTTCTTGATATTTAAAAGGCTGCTCCATACATCGCCTCACAATAGTGGTGTCGTTATTCGGTTACAAATACTACTACTAGGGGGACGGTGAGTGCTAAGGTAACTGTCCTTATTGGCACAGAGCGGATTTCAGATTAGGTGTGACTCTGTGCCATAGATGGGTATTAGCTCACATTTGATCTAATACCCATTACTCAATAACTCCCGCAAACCTGTATATCTTGCGCGATGCCCATTTATTTGGGCAGGATTTTATATCAGGATTTGGAAAGTCAGGCCTGTATTTCTGGCCTGTTTTCCTGTTTACGCTGTTCCAGCGAAGAACAGTCGATACTGAAACGCCACAGAAGTCGGCGACTTGTTTAGTTGTCATTAAGTTGTTCATTACTTCACCTCCTGCGGCGGCTCTGGTAGCGGTATCCAGTGGGTTACTTTCGATGCCGGTTCTTCTCCATCGTCAGTAACTGCCCACCATTTGTTTCTCGAACAATCGTAATACCCTTCGAAGGTATCGCACTCAGTCCAGCCGTAAGACTTACCCCAACACCAAACATACTGTTTATCGTTCGGCATTCGCTCACTACAGCTTATCCAACCATCCGGAGTTACCGGAGAGTTGCCAGACAGCTTGTTCAACTTGTAAGTCTGGCTTACAGGTTTGACACCGTGAAGCATGGTGGCGCGGCAGGCGTTCCAGCCTTCATCAAAACCGACTATGCCATTATTTAAAGACGGACGAGCATCTGGCACCACCGGTACTGGCTTGGCTATATATAGCGGCTGAACATACCAGCCCTTTGATAACCAACTGTCAGCAATGTTTTTACTCCTGGTTATTGCTGGAATACCTAAGCCATTGTCTGAATGTAGCCATGCCACCGGCTCCTCTTCCAGCGATGCCAGAGCAATTTCATAAGCACGGCGCTCAATATCGTCTCGAACCTCCAGGCTGCTGATACGCTCTTTGATTTCTTTAATCAGTTCTTTATCGGTAAATGTGGTCATTGTGCTCCAGCCTCCGGTGCTTTTGGCATTACTGCCCAGTGAGTGATATTGACGCTTTCAATGTCCCGACCTGAAATGTCCACTGCCATTCTCCGGTTTCTTTTTGTCCCCAGGTGTACCAGAGAGAACGCCAGCCAATCAGCCAGCCTTCTCCGTTAGCATCAAATAACAGAACACTTTCATTTGCTGGTGGTAGTTCAGCTGACACTGGTATTATTTTGTTTTCCAGTGCCGCACATTTAGCTTCAAGCGCATCGAATTTACGTACCAGGTACTCAGCATTTGTTTCGTTCACTTTCAGATCTCGCGGTACACATTTCCCGCGAAGAAACCCTTCCATTTCGAAAACATTCATGCGCATTTGCGTAACTCCGATAACTCGTTAAAACGTTCCATAAACATCCCGTAGGCATGGCCTGGTGACAGTGGAATAACTTTGAACATCTCTGTCGCCGGGATACCTTCCAGTACAGGCCAGAAAGAGCCATCATCAAGCCCGAGATCGCGGCGTTCGGTTGCCAGCATAATGAGATCGGCATATTTCACTGGCGTGCTCATAACAGGAGGTAACCCGTATTTCTCACGGATTACGGCGTCTATTTTTTCTTCCATCCGTTT
>OBWK01000545.1_pt1 | contig 17423 bp, 17 predicted proteins | sample 1495251 | NCBI WGS metagenome assembly OBWK01 (sample SAMEA2580065, study PRJEB22360) | human gut metagenome | biome: human gut; feature: human-associated habitat; material: faeces | place: Denmark | collected 2008/2010 | reverse complement strand
TCCGTCAATGGAATTCGTGTTGCTCACATGCTATCTTTCATTTTTTCTCTAAATATTCAATGACCTTCAACTCATACAAATTAAATTTTCTCTACTTCATCCAAGTATATACAATTTGGAATCCCACCATCTCTCACTTTCTGAATCAGTTCTTCTTGATCCATCCACATAACCTCTTCGACTTCTTCTTTCTGTAGTTTAAGTTTTGTAATATCCACTGTTTCTTCATACATATAAACCGTGCTGATCTCATGATTCTTAAATTCTCTTCCGTAGAAGTTTCCATTCATGCTTCCTTCATGCATACATACTTTTTTAAGTTGTTCTGGTTCTGCTTTGATCCCTAGTTCTTCTTCTAGTTCTCTTAATGCGGTTTCTAATGGTTCATCGCCTGCACTGATATGACCTGCGGATGAGATGTCGTAGCAGCCTGGAAAGGAGTCTTTTTGTTTGCTTCGTTTTTGGAGTAACAGGTCATACCCTTTTTCTGTTTTTCTTCTGATCCAGATATGAACGGTTCCATGTATGTCTCCATCTTCATGGACCAAAGATCTCTCTTTGATTTTTCCTGTTTTGTTTCCATTTTCATCTAAGATATCAAAAAATTCCAAGTCTTTTCCATCTACGACTGCTTGCACCAGATTTCCTTCTTCATATACCAATTTTAACGAAAAAAATGGTCTTCTTTCCTGCATATAACGTAGAAATAACCTGTCACCTTCCCACAGATCAAGGTCTAATATTTTTTCTTTGTCTACCCATTCTAGTACTCCTTCATCACATTCTTTGATCTCGCCTTTGAATTCTTCGATATGGTATAAACACATATATTCCCATGCTTCTTTTTCAGTTCCCATATCGGACAAAAATGTGACGATCCCACAAAATCTATATGACAATGGGGTTAGTCCTGTTTCCTCCATAACTTCACGAAACATGCAGTCTTCCGGGCTTTCTCCATGTTCAAAATGACCGCCGACTCCGATCCATTTATCTTTATTGATATCATGTTCTTTCTTGATGCGATGCAGCATCAGATATTTGTTATCTTTTTCTATATAGCATAATGTTGTCATTCCCATTTTTATTTTTCCTCCTTTCGTATATTGTAATTGTTTCAAAGAAAAGATACAATATTTTCATATGTGTAAAATATATTACACAATATCGACTATGTATAACAAATGCGAAATCTGGAGGTTTCTTATGAATATAAAATGTATTGCACTTGATCTTGACCGTACAACATTAAATGCAAGTGGACGGCTTTCTGACGGAAATTATAATGCTTTATGTCATGCAATTGAAAATGGTGTTCACATTGTGATCGCAAGTGGACGTTCTTTTGATACGCTGCCTAAAGATGTTCTTGCTGTGCCTGGAATTGAATATGCAATTACTTCTAATGGTGCTGCCATTTACCATATTCCTACAAGCACCTGTCTTCATGAATATAAGATGACACCTGCTTCCGTTGAATGTATAATTCAGATTGCTAAACAGCATGAGACTGCCCTTGAAGTTTTTATTGATGGCAAAGCTTATGCCCTGAAAGCTTATGTGGAAGATCCTGTTTCCTATGGTACAACTCCACAAGCAATTCCTTACATCCAATCTACAAGAATTCCTATTGATGATATTATTTCTTTTATTCGAGAACATATTGATCATATTGACAGTATGGATATTGTTGTCTCTGGCGAGCAGCAAAAGCAGCTCATTTGGAATGAACTTAAATATAATTGTGATGAGATCTATATTACTTCTTCTGTTTCGCAGCTGATCGAGATTTCTCATAAAGATGCCGGAAAACATTCCGGACTTCGTTTTATTCGGGAATATTTGAATCTAAAACCTGAAGAAACCGCTGCCTTTGGTGATGGTGATAATGACATTGATCTGTTAAAAGAAGCTGGTATCGGAATTGCCATGGAAAATGCTTCTTCAAAATGTAAGGATGCTGCGACCTTTATCACAAAACATCATGACAAGGACGGAGTTGCATATGGAATCACTGAATTTCTCAAAATATGACCAAAAAACATAAATTCATCATTTTTTAGACACAATTCTTTCACATTTACTGAGTATACTAAAACCATAGCAAGTAACAAACAAACAAACTTACTTAGCTAAAACTTTTTTTCATACTTTTTCATAATACCGGAGACCCTCCTCGTCTCCGGTTTTCCTCATTTTATAAGCTTATATTTTTGCATAAAAAAAGAGGGAATCCCTCTTTTTTATCGATCTTCCATCTCAATATATTCTTTCTCATCTTGTACACTCTGATACGCAGGACGAATGATCTTATCCACATTTGTTAATTCTTCCAAACGATGGGCACTCCATCCAACGATTCTTGCCATCGCAAAGATCGGTGTGAACAATTCCAATGGGATATCTAACATACTATACACAAATCCACTGTAGAAATCGACATTTGCACTGACCCCTTTGTAGATTTTTCGTTCATCTGCGATTACTTTTGGTGCCAATGTTTCAATCATAGAATAGAGTTCGAAATCTTTTTCTCTTTCTTTTGCAAGGGCCAGTTTCTTTACAAAAGCTTTGAAAATCTGCGCTCTTGGATCTGAAATACTATATACTGCATGCCCCATTCCATAGATCAGTCCTTTTTGGTCAAATGCTTCTTTGTGCAGCAGTTTTCTTAAGTATTCTTCTACCTGACTTTCATCACTGATATCATCCACATTTTTTCTTAAATCCTGCATCATCTCAACAACTTTGATATTCGCTCCTCCATGTTTGGGACCTTTCAATGATGAAAGTGCTGCTGCGATCACTGAATATGTATCTGATCCTGAAGATGTCACGACATGGGTTGTAAATGTTGAGTTATTTCCTCCTCCATGTTCCATATGAAGAACGAGTGCAATATCTAACACTCTGGCTTCCAATTCTGTATAAGATTTGTCTGGACGCAGCATTCTTAAAATATTTTCTGCCATGGAACAGTTTGGATCTGGACGATGGATGTACAGGCTGTCATCATTGACGTAATGATTGTAACCATGATATCCATAAACTGCCATCATCGGCAAAACACTGATCAACATCAGACATTGTCTTAATACATTTTCCATAGAAATATCAGATGCTTTATCATCATACGATGCCAGTGTTAAAATGCTCTTTGTCAACGTGTTCATAATGTCTTTCGATGGTGCCTTTAAAATAACATCTCTTGTGAAATTCTTTGGAAGTGTCATACTCTGTGCCAAAATTTCTCTGAATTCTTTCAATTGTTTTTCATCCGGCAGTTTTCCAAATAGTAAAAGATAGGTGATTTCTTCAAATCCAAATTCGCCTCTCTTCATAAATCCATCGACTAATTCATATATATTATATCCTCTATAAAATAACTTTCCTTCACAAGGTACTTTCTCTCCATTGATCATCTCACTGGATTGAATACAGGATATATTCGTAAGACCTGCAAGAACGCCGACTCCATCGACATCTCTGAGTCCTCGTTTCACTCCCAGCTCTTTGTACAGATCTTTCTCTATCTCACAATTATCATGGCAGACTTTCGCCTGGCGTGTCAGAAAATCCTGCATCTGTGTTGTTGTTTCACTCATAGGTTACCTCCTTTGATCAAGGTCATTTTATAGTGTTTCTCCTATTTTATCTTTTTATTTGACTTTTGTCAAATATTGATTTTTGTTGATTATTGATTTTTATTCATAAAGTGGTATACTTTTAGTTAGAAAAACATCGAAAGAGAGGGATTTACATTGAATGATGTTTCTGCACTTTTTGAAATTTTTCCAATCTGTCAGAAATTTCTTTTAAACACGATCGACATACCTTCCATGGATCTTACCAAAACACAGATTCTTATCTTATTTGCACTGTCTGGAGGTCGTTCATTGAATATGTCACAGTTATCTTCTTATCTGGCATCATCTAAGGAACAGGCTACAAGAGCCGTTTCTCCACTTGTGAAGGATGAGTATGTCACACGTTTTAGAAGTGATGAAAACAGAAAAATGGTTTATGTAAAACTCACAGAGAAAGGAAACCAGCTGATCCTTCAGGAAAAAGCGCTTGTCAAAGAATACCTTTCCAAACGTTTTGAATCACTGTCAAAAGAAGATCAGGAATTATTTCATCAGTCATTATCTAATATTTTAACGATCTTAAAGAAAATGGAATAAATATTTTGGAGGTATTTTTATATGAAAGCAGACTTACATTGTCACACAGTTTTATCTGATGGTGCTATGCGTGTTGACCAGATCATTCCTTATGCGAAACGTATCGGCCTTGATTATATTGCAATCTCTGACCACGAATCAACACATTCCATTCCGGAAGCTGTAAAACTTGGGAAAGAACTTGGTGTTCATGCAGGTTCTTTCCATGATGGGATATACTGGAACTCCGATCGGTCAATTACATAACGAATTATTCCGTGCTGGCGGCCCTCATAAATTTCCATACCGCTATATGGATGCAAAAACGGTCACGGATCTTCTTCATTCCTGCGGAGGCGTTGTCGTGCTTGCACATCCTGGGCAGTATAAAGCTGACAATGTGATGGAGATGATGATCGAAGAACATATGCTTGATGGAATTGAATTAAATCATCCAAGAAATGATGAAAAAACAAGAGAGCATATTACATCTCTTTGTAAGGAACATGATCTTTTCATGACTGGTGGAACAGATTTTCATGGATTATACACCAAAACACCTTATCCTTTGGGAAGTTTCTTATGTCCTAAAGAAGGACTTCATCGATTGATCCTTGCAGGAGAGCAGGCGAACAAAGCTTTCTATGAAAAACATCCTAAATTCAAAAAATAATTTTTTTATAAGGAAGAATCATTCTTTGCAGGATTCTCAAACAGAAAAATCCCTAATGGTTTAGAAACCTGTCAGGGATTTTTGTTTTAATATTTTTATTTGATATTTTATTTATTTAAGATACTCTTCGCAACGCTTAATCCATTCGCAGATGCCTGCTGTAATCCTCTTGTTACAGATGCTCCATCACCGATTGCGCGAAGTCCTTTGATATTTGTCTCAAAGTCTTTGTTTGTTAAGATCTTATTTGAATAGAATTTAACTTCTACACCGTAAAGAAGTGTCTCATCACTTGCCATACCTGGTGTTACTTCATCTAATGCATAGATCATCTCTTCGATGTCTTTCATGATTCGATATGGGAATACAAGTGAAAGATCTCCTGGAACAGCATCTTTTAAAGTAGGTGTAATATTGTTTCGAACCAGACGTTCTTCGGTTGTTCTTCTTCCTCTCACAAAATCTCCAAATCTCTGTACTAAGATCTTGCCATCACAAAGCATGTTGCTTAACTGTGCGATATGTTTTCCATATTGAATCGGCTCTTTAAATGGTTTTGTAAAGTTCTTAGATACTAATAATGCAAAGTTTGTGTTGTTTGTCTTGTATTCGTCTGCTTTGTATGCATGACCATTTACCACTGCCAGACCATTTTCATAATATTCTGTTGCTACTTCCCCCGATGGATTGCTGCAGAATACGCGGACTTTATCATCGAATGTTGGCGTGTAATAAACAAGTTTTGCTTCATAAAGACTCTTATTTAATTCTTCCATGATCTCGTCTCGAACTTCTACACGGACTCCGACATCAACGGTTCCTACCTGTGTTTCAATGTCGTATTTTCTGCAGATTCCGCTTAGCCATTCAGATCCTTCTCGTCCTACGGCTGCTACGATCTCATCGGCTGTATATGTCTCACCTTTGTCTGTGACAACACCCTTTGCGACCCCATCTTCAATGATGATATCTTTGACCATGGTATCAAAGATCATATCAACACCTTCATTTAATAAATGTTCCTGAAGTCTTGAGTAAATCTTGTACCCTTCTTCTGTTCCCAAATGTCTGATCGGACATTCGATCAGCTTCAAGTTTGCCTGAATTGCTTTCTTACGGATGCTTGCAATCTCTTCCGCTTCATCAATTCCGTATACTTTCTCATCAGCTCCGAATTTTAAATAAATGTCATCGGATTCTTTTAATAATTCGATCGTTCTGTCATATCCTAATATCTCTGGAAGGTTCCCTCCTACATCTGGAGATAAAGATAATTTACCGTCAGAAAATGCTCCAGCTCCGGCAAATCCTGTTGTGATAGAGCATGGTTTACATCCAACACATACCTTTGTATTTCGTTTTGGACAGGCTCTTCTTTCGATCCTTCGTCCCTTTTCGATCATAAGAACTTTCATATCTGGCTTATTTCTCTTTAATTCATAAGCACAAAATATAGCAGAAGGTCCTGCTCCGATCATAATAACATCATACTGATCACTCATAGTCATTTCTCCTTTTCCATGATGATACGTTGCATACCACCATATTTTGACATTTGTCTTGCTTCCCTGTAACCCGCTTTGACAAAGTTTGTCCGGCTGTAGATATTATCCGGATGAACGGTTCCAAGGAAGTATTCATATATCGTGTCTTCTAATTGTTTCTCTGCCTCTTTGAAAAATCTTCTCTGAAGCCCCAAACCTCTTGCTTTACTTGTCACAACTGCATAGTCCATATGTGCAACTTTGTGTATCTTATGATCGTCATAATTCAGATCATATCCAAGATTATGTTTTGACTCTCCCGGAAGATCGACAATAAAAAAGCCCAAGATCTCATTGTTACTTGATAAAGCCTTCAATGTAAATCCCCGGTCGCTTATGTGTTCTTCTATATATTGTCTGTTATCTGGCAGAAACCAATCGGAAACCTTCACAGTATCCACTGCTTCTTGCATCAATTGCATGATCGCATCGACATCTGCCCGCTCTGCTCTCTTGATCATTGTATGTTCCATATACTTCCTTATCTGTTATTCTCGGTTACATATTATTATAGCATGATTTTCACTTTTTTTGCAAAAATTATTTCAATAAGGTATACTGTTTTTATAGTTTTTTAAGGGCTTTTCCTTATACACATTATTTAGAAAAGGAATATATATATGATCAATCGTTTATGTAAAAGATTAAATCAAAATATTGAAGTACGTCAGTCTTTAAGTTCCCTGCGTCAGGAGATCAAGGATTCTTCTAAAAGAGAACTTTTGTTGTCTTGGATCCATGATGGTGATCTGGATTTATCCGTATTTTTAGAAAATGAAGATGCAAAAACAAGAAAAAATGCTGCTCTTTTGATCGGTGATCTGGCACTTTCTTCTGAAAGTGATGCTGTATTTCATGCTTATCAGACAGAAGATACACGTTTTGTAAAAGAGGCTTATTTAACTGCTTTAAAATCTTTAAATGCAGCTCCTTATGTGGACGTTTTCCGAAAACGTTATGAAGAGTTATCTCTTTATGAAGCTTCTGCCGAGGAAAAAAAACATGTAGAACATGAACTTCATGCACTTTCTGAACTGATCAATACGATCGAACCATTTAAGAAGCATAGATTTTTAGGCGGCCGTCAGACATTTCATTGTATTTTCCGCACCAACCCATTACACCCGGAAGTTACTGCTGCCTTGATGGAAGAATCTTCAGCTGCTGCTTCAAAAATGGGTGTGCGTGTAAAGACAAATCATCTGAATCGTTTATTACCGATCCGCACATACAATGAATTGTTATTTCAGATTCCAGGCATGGTTTCATGTAAACCTGATGCTGATGTTGCTGCATCCGTGATCGCTGGTTCAAATTTAATGGCATTATTAGAAAATACTCATGAAGGGGATTTCCCTTTTTATTTCCGAATCGGAGTGAAAAGCCGTATGGCACTTTCTGAACGTTCCAAATTTGCGAAGAAAGTTGCTTCGAAATTAGAAGAGCTGACAGCACATAAATTAAGAAATTCTACGTCTCATTATGAATTTGAGATCCGTATGATAGAAGGTAAATCTGGGGATTATTATTTATTAGTGAAATTAAATACGATCGTTGATCGTCGTTTTAGTTACCGCGAGGAGTTCATTCCAACAAGTATCAAACCAGTCAATGCTGCTTTACTTGTGGAACTTGCCAAAGATTACATGATCCCGGATGCGCAGATTCTTGATCCTTTCTGTGGGGTTGGTACGATGCTGATCGAGCGTCAGAAGGTTGTAAAAGGGAATACTTCTTATGGTATCGATCATTCTCCAGAAGCCATTGAGAAAGCGATCTATAACACAAATCTTGCAGACCAGATCGTTCATTATATCAATAAGGATTGTTTTACATTTACCCATGACTATCCTTTTGATGAAATCTTTACGGAGATGCCTTATGCGACTGGCCAGAAGACAGAAGCGGAGATTCTTGAGGTTTATGAGAAGTTCTTTCCATTTGCCAAAAGAGTTCTTGGACCTGAAGGAACAATCATTATGTATACAAGAAACCGTGAATATGTAAAACAGTTCGCTGTAAAATCCAATTTTAGAATTCTGAAAGAAATCAAGATCACACAGCGGCCGGAAAGTTATCTTATGATCTTAAAATAGGTTTTTTAGGAAATTTATAATACAAGAACCATTCTGTAACATCATTTATACGGAATGGTTCTTCTTATTTTAGATCGTCTTATATTTATTTATGAAATTTTTGATTCTTCGTTTTCCCTCTTCCATATCTTTTGAAAATGCTAGTGCGTGTCCTGCTCCTGAAACAATATAGAGTTCTTTCTTTGCTGCACAGGCTTCATAATTTTTGATTGTCATCCACATCGGAACGTAATCGTCTGCATCTCCATGGATAAACAACACTGGAATCTTGTTTCGTTTCATGATTTCTGGGATGCTGACTTCTTTCAATCCAAATCCTGCTACTACTTCACTGATCAAATCTACCATGTACATTAATGGAAATGGTGGAAGATAAAATCTTTCTTTGGCTACGTGTTTGATGATATCCCATGGAGAAGTGAATCCGCAGTCAGCAATAATTCCTTTTACATTGTCTGGAAGGTCCAGACCTGCTGCCATTAAGGTTGTAGCACACCCCATAGAAATTCCACATAGAAAAATATCTTTGTTCTTGGCTGCCAGATGCCGATTGGTATACAAAATCCATCGTTTGAGATCATGGCGTTCTTTCACTCCATAAGTAATATAGCGTCCTTCGCTTTTTCCGTGGCTTCTCTGCCATGGAAGAAGAATGCTGTATCCAAGATTCCATAGAAATCGGACTTCCGGTACGAATTCGATATCGTTTGTTGAATGGTAACCGTGCATGCAGATAATAGTTCCTTTGGCATTTTCTCTTGGGATGTAGGCTGCCCGTAGTGTTAGTCCGTCTTTTGATCTGATTTCTTTTAATTCTTGTTCTTGGTGTTCTTTTAGCCATTCTTGTTCTTTTAAAACGTAATCAAGATATGGTTTCCATTTTTCTTTTTTACGGACATCTGGCTGTTTTTTTCTTCGACAGATCGCATAATCGAAGACAGTAAATGCAGATGCACTGACAATAGTTCCTGTGATCGCTGTTGCGGTTAATAGTTTTTGTTTGTTGTTCATATTTGGATCCTCATTTTACTGTTCACTGTTTTATTCTGTGATATCTAAGGTTGTTTCCCCTGTGATTTTGATTCCATGTTCTTTTAATAATCTAGCTGTGATTCCGTCCCCATTGATCAGCGTGCCTGTAAATGTTCCATCATAAACTTTGCCACAGCCACAAGATGGACTTTTTTCTTTTAGGATCGCTATGTGACAGTTATATAACTTTGCAATTTTTAGTGTCTCTTTGGCACCTTTTTGGTATTGTTTTGTAACATCTTTGCCATCTTTTGCGATAACTTTGTTTTGATGTATTTCTGCCGGAATTCTTGGTGTTGGCAGTCCTCCCATGATCTCTGGACAGACTGGAATTAGTTCATGGTCTTTTAGTAATTCTATAATTTTACCATTTTTGTTGTTTTTTCCGTTATATTTGCAATCGATTCCTAACAGGCAGGCACTGACTAATATTTTCATTAATTTTCCTTTCTTCTACAAAGCTAATTCAAATCCATAACAGCTTTTTTCAAATCCATAGTGTTCATAAAATCCGTGAGCTTGTACTCTTGGCAGTCCGGAGTCTAAAGTGATTGCTTTACATCCTCGTTCTTTTGCCAATTTCTTTGCATGATCTAATAATTTTACACCATATCCTTTACCTCGGTCTTCTTCGTTTGTGATCAAACTTGATACATAGCAGGTAAGCCCTGACATCCAGAAGGTCTGAAAATAATCTCCGTGGCAGAATCCATGAAAAGTTCCATCGTCTTCTATTGCAAAAAATGCAAAACTGTTTTCGTCTTGTAGTACTTTTTCGTAGACTTCTTTGGTTGTTTCATAGTCATAGGTGTTGTAGTCCCAGAGTTTTTTGATGTATTCATAGGCTGTGTCGAAATCTTTGATTGTTGCATTTTTGATCTTCATGTTGGTGTCCTCCTTTGATGTCTGTTTTTTATTATTGTAGCATGTAAAATTTTTCTGGTAAATAAAAAGACAGGAAGCTGACCTTCTTTGGTTTGTTTCCTGTCTTTTATATGTTGTTTTGATTCATCATTTAAGGTTATATTACAAGATTCAAATGATTTTTATCTTCAAACACCAGATTACCATATGAAATTACACTACTCTCAAACTATCGCCAATGTAACTACTTTCGTATGATTGTTTGATTACCATATGAAATTACACTACTCTCAAACTCTAGCACCTCAGAAAGTGGTTCTGCAATAGTTTGATTACCATATGAAATTACACTACTCTCAAACAATATCAATCGGATTGGACTTGTATGTCTTGTTTGATTACCATATGAAATTACACTACTCTCAAACCGAATCAAGCAAAGAAGAACGTCTGGAATTGTTTGATTACCATATGAAATTACACTACTCTCAAACTGCTTATAGGTGCATACGGCAGAGTAAACAGTTTGATTACCATATGAAATTACACTACTCTCAAACAGATAATACCAGCACCAAAGATCAATAATAGTTTGATTACCATATGAAATTACACTACTCTCAAACTCATGTATGCAGTCCTGTGTCTCTGTAATAGTTTGATTACCATATGAAATTACACTACTCTCAAACACATAATTGTCTTTTACAACAAACCTTTCGGTTTGATTACCATATGAAATTACACTACTCTCAAACATTTTTCTTTTGTGATTTTGATGCCATATAGTTTGATTACCATATGAAATTACACTACTCTCAAACTAGGCTATGTAGATACAGAGTTTACGACAGGTTTGATTACCATATGAAATTACACTACTCTCAAACCCATTGCTTGCATATATCACGGATGAATCTGTTTGATTACCATATGAAATTACACTACTCTCAAACCACAGATAACACAAGCAAAGACACTAGCAAGTTTGATTACCATATGAAATTACACTACTCTCAAACTTTGCAACGTTTGGCAGCTCATAACTTTTGGTTTGATTACCATATGAAATTACACTACTCTCAAACTCCTTGCATCTTCGTCATACTGCTCCTTGCGTTTGATTACCATATGAAATTACACTACTCTCAAACAGTACGTCCACCACATTCAAAACCATTCGTGTTTGATTACCATATGAAATTACACTACTCTCAAACTAGGAAATCTAGTTTCCGTTTTCACTTTTGGTTTGATTACCATATGAAATTACACTACTCTCAAACGCTGTTTCTCATTTTTGAGTTCCGGCATCTGTTTGATTACCATATGAAATTACACTACTCTCAAACTCAGGGATCAACAGAAAAAGCATTGAAAGAGTTTGATTACCATATGAAATTACACTACTCTCAAACCTGTTTGCTTTTCCGATCAGCCCTCCTACTGTTTGATTACCATATGAAATTACACTACTCTCAAACCTGTTCAGGTACAAAAATTTTACAATGTAAGTTTGATTACCATATGAAATTACACTACTCTCAAACTCGTAATCTAATTGATTTTGCAAAAATGTAGTTTGATTACCATATGAAATTACACTACTCTCAAACACACGACAACTAAATAAAAGAATCCTCGCAGTTTGATTACCATATGAAATTACACTACTCTCAAACAATACTATTGCTTTAAAAACAAAAACAAAAGTTTGATTACCATATGAAATTACACTACTCTCAAACTACCTTTACACATTTCCGTCACGGTTGGTGGTTTGATTACCATATGAAATTACACTACTCTCAAACTACCCAGTTTTTATTTGATACTGTACCGATGTTTGATTACCATATGAAATTACACTACTCTCAAACCCATGGGATAAAACACGGCAGATTGCTGATGTTTGATTACCATATGAAATTACACTACTCTCAAACTCAGTTGTTATGGAACAGGGCAAAACATCTGTTTGATTACCATATGAAATTACACTACTCTCAAACCCCATTCAAGAGCCTTGATTCCTGCTTCTTGTTTGATTACCATATGAAATTACACTACTCTCAAACTTACTATTGTAATTCCCTCTGTCTTACTCTGTTTGATTACCATATGAAATTACACTACTCTCAAACCACAACTATCGAATTAAATACAACACTAAAGTTTGATTACCATATGAAATTACACTACTCTCAAACACAACCATTTTATCGTATACTTTTTTGATTGTTTGATTACCATATGAAATTACACTACTCTCAAACCTCAATTTTCAAGTCATGCCACTACATCACACGTTGTATTCTCATATGGAATTAATGTATAACACATTTATCCCTATCAATTATATACTTATTCATCCCCAATGGCAACCGATCTTCATCACATTCTATCAATACTAGTGTAATTTGCTGATATCTTGTCCATTCCTGCAAATATTCATAATCTTTTTCTTTCAGATATCCTTTGCAACCTACTACAAAAAACACATCTATCTTCAAAAAATCATAACTGATTTTCATATAATCGATTAATTTTTCACAAAAACTTCCCTCTGTTTCTGATAATTTCACTCCAACGTATTTCAAAATATCTGCTATATTATAGTCTTCATTTAGACAGATTGGATACTCTGAAAGATTCTTTATTTCTTCCATAATCTGTAATAATTCCGCCTGATTTTCAACCATCTTGTCATATAATTTACTCATTTGGATTTCTTCTGCCAAATATGTGATCAATTTTTTCTGAATTCTGGAATTCTGTAAACTTAAGTCTCTAATCGAAAATAATAAATCGCATTGTTTGCTCATATCTAGTAATTCATTTTCCGCTCCATACAACAATAATGTTTCTTCAACTTTATGAATCTGATTCCATAATTTTTGAATCAATCCTGTATATTGTTCTGAATCTTCCAATATGATTGCATTAATCCTTTCTGTTTCCAACCTGCTTTCTATTCCATTTCCATGGCTTATAAATATCATAATATAACCGTCCTTTGATCCGAATCAATAATTGTTGAACCTTTTTTCCCAATAACATATTCCATTTTAGAATATTGTTTTTCTGTGATAACAAGCATCTGCACCAATCCGTCTTTAGGTTTATGCTCTTTTACACTCGAAACAACCCCATTAGCTACCGTCGTATTTAATGCCAATTTGCTGTACACACTTTCCTGCATCATGGCAAATCCCTTCTTCAGCAAAAATTTCCGAAAATTCCGATACTCTCTTTTATCCTCTAAACTAATCATTGGTAAATCAAAAAATACAATCACTCTCATAAATCTATAACTCATATCATTCTATAAAATTTGATCAATGATACATCATTTTCATTTAACGCATCAAAAATACTCCTGCAGTATATTTTTATTGCATTGCTGACATATTGATATTTCCCATCAATCAATACTTCATCCTCTAGCATATATATAAAATCTAATTTTTCTTCCCTCTCAAATTTCTCTGGTTTATTTTTTACAACAATACGATCTACAAGAATTCGAAATGGTTCCATCAAATCTGAAGCTAAATTAAACTGATTAAACATATTGTTATGAAATAATCCTAGCTGTGTAATATACCCATTCGCAATCACTTCTCGGTTAAAACAAGACAATAAAATACCATACCCATAATTTAACGCCGCATTAATTGCACATTCCTTGCTTCTCGAAAAGTCTAATCCAAACAGTGCATTAAAATAAACTTTGGCAGCATGTCCTTCTCTGTTTGTTTTATCTCCCAATTCTATTTCTTTCACATATTGCTTCAACATATCAGCTTGAACTTCTTGATCATTTTCTTTTAAATGATCACTTTGTTTTCTTATCTTTTCTGATACAATTTCTGTCCATATATTTTCTTTTACTTCTTTTGACCATTGGGTCTGCATTCTAACTTTTGCACTTGTATCATGACTTCCATAATATGGAATCAATTCTGATTGTGGATTATGTTTTTCGTCGCAAAATACTATTTTAATTTTATGTTTTGTTAATTCACTTAGTAGCATTGTTGTTAGAGAAATGGCTGTTGATTCAATGATCAACATGCCAATTTCTCCAATATAGATTCGAGTTGTCATATCTGATTTGCGAACTACCATATAATCCATTTTATAATCCAACTTAGCATTTCCTGTAATTACTACAGTTCTCCAACTCATACTAATTCCTCTTCCGTTTCAAATAGTCCTGTAATTGACTGATGAACCAATTTCAATGATTTTGATGTTAACGTATTTTTATTAACCTCCATATTTCCTGCACTTATAGATCCTCCGATTAGTTTAAGATTCGCTACCATTGTTGCATCACATCGAAACATCACAAGCATATCATTTATTAATTTTGCTTTTTCACTTAACTTTTCTATTGTTCTGAACTTCTCTCTGCCCTTTTCTAATGTACTCAACTGTTGTGCTGGTCGTTTATTATATACGGATTCCTTTAATTTTAAATATAATTCATCATACACATTATTTAAATCTTCATCTGTAAATCCTTCAAATTTAGAATTCACCTCATATCTAACATTATATTCTAAATACTTTTCAATTCTTCTTACAGTTTCATAAGCTTTTCCATTTAGCACTAACTGGATTGAATTTTTTAATCTTACATTTTTCTCATTCGCTCCCCTCAATCTTGCCAAATACCCATCTATCTTTATCAAGCTATTTTTCTTGATCGGATATTTCTTAACAACCACATTGGCATATCCTTTTCGTTCCTCTAGATATTTTATAACTGCATCTGGTTCTCTCTTCGCAATATTTACAACATATACTGGAATTTCCACAATATGATTTTTCCGTTCTTTTTTCTTTCCATCAAATTCAACAAATGCAAATGCTGATGTCTTCGGAGTGGTGTACCCTCCATATTTTACCGGATCAAGATTTTTCTTTAAAGCTATCGCTTTTTCATTCCCTTTCTTCGCTAAAGTTTCATTAAACAACTGACCTTTTTCGCAATATGTGTATTCTGTATATAAAATATCATTTCGACTCATTATCTTCTTTATCTGATCAATACTGTGTCCACCATTTTCACTTCCATGCCATACGATCTTATCGCCTTGTTTTACATCATAATTAAATACTCTACGAATGCTGTAATTGCTATCTCTATTGTCTTTAATCCATTTTCTAGGATTCGATGTAAATCTTGCATGATAAACATTTCCAACTACTATATTCAAAAATGCATCTTTTGCATGATGGTAATCATTCACTCTTCTGGATTTCAGCAGATCATTATCATGTCGGAAATCTGAAACTAATCCAGCTTTTACATAAACAACTTCTGAATCTTTATACAATCGATTCAACAACTCTGCTACTGCTTTTGATGACTGTCTTGTTTCTACCAATTGTCTCTCAATAAATCCTGACAATTCTTCGTCCGTAAAATCTGTTGTCCTTGTCAATCGGTCGTATTTCCTTTTTGAAATCAAGCCCTTCTGACATAGCATTGTCCAGTATCCTTTCATATCTTCTCGAATCTTTGGAGACAGAATTTTATTTCGCTTTTTATTATTTACATCTTTTCGAACCAAAACCATATTATCTAAACTATCATCCTTAATTCTTGACTGTGGGTAAATGTGATCAATATCCCAGTTAGAATTTCCTTTCATCAATGCATCCACATCTATTTCATCTCCTGTATACATACATTTTCCCATCTGTGTATAATACAAATAGAGTTTTCGGCTATTGAATTCTCGTTCCTCCCTATCGCCAATTTCTTTCATCCAATTGCGTGTATCATCTTTGCACCCAGCATATAATTCCTGCAATCTTGTCTTTCTTGAAACAGTTCTTTTTTTCTCTTTTTCTCCTCCTCGTGCCATTTCAATAAAGATTCTTTCTGGCTCACATTTCATTACTTTTTTTATTTCTTCTGTAATCTGTATCGTCTGCCATATTGCACGTTTATTAGATGGCGACACGATTAAATCTTTGACTGTATTTTCATAATTGATTTTCCCTACATCACCTGCTTTTTCCGCATTTATCTGATCAATTTCCTCTTTAAAACTAAATTGTTTGCTTAGAAGCTGCATCAGATTATAATTTGTTTTCCATAATGCTTCTATGATCGTATAACTTTCCCCAGTCTCTTTATCTGCACCTCTGACACCATTCAAAAATCTGTCAGAGAAATTTCCCCATCCACTATATTTCAACTGACAGATTTTCTTTATCTGTTCTTTATCAAATACCTCTGGATATTCTCGTTCTATCATTCTTCTCATCATTTTGGAATCATCATCATAGATTGTTTTCCATTTAATGATTTCTTCTATAATTTCTTTATAATGATCTTTTTCTATTTCATTTCCTACTACTTGTTTTTTGAAATCTAAATAAGATGTAAGAGCCGATTTAAAATCAATATCAAATCCACTAATATCTTCCTGTACAATTTCTGGATCTTCCATCTTTAGGTATTCTAAAATTCTCTTTCCTGTCACTTTTGCCATTGTACAGAATAGATCTTTATAAATTCTCTGTTTTAGTTCCACAGATATTTTATTTCCTCTTATTTTTAGGTTATTCAGTTCATTTAGTACCATATATTTTGAATATAACAAAGAGTTTTTCGGTAAGACATCTTCTCCGATTAAATACGTACATTTATTTGTCATACGCTCAATAAATTCCTTATTTGATTGTTCTACATCCACTTTATCTCCAAAATTCCATGGATAAATTCTTCCTTCTTCTTTTCTTATCATCCATGAATTGGAACCTTCTCCTTTATGCCTTCTGCTTAATGGTCCTACATAATATGGAATCCTAAATTTTGCAATAGATATAATCTTCTCAGCTATTGTTCCATACTCATCTTCTTTTTTCAAAAAATCTAAATATCCTTTTGCGTTATCCAATATTTTCATTAATTCTTGAAGATGGACCTGATTAGGAATTGTTCCATTTTCCTTTGATCTTGCTAATGGTAACAATGTTTGATTCTCTACTTCTGTCTTTAATTTTTCTAATAATTTTTCATCTAGAT
>OBWK01000535.1_pt1 | contig 18117 bp, 17 predicted proteins | sample 1495251 | NCBI WGS metagenome assembly OBWK01 (sample SAMEA2580065, study PRJEB22360) | human gut metagenome | biome: human gut; feature: human-associated habitat; material: faeces | place: Denmark | collected 2008/2010 | reverse complement strand
CCACCCCTCAAGATTGAGGGGCAGGGGAGTTGAATAGGCGAAGCCTATTTTTTATGCAGAGGAAATAGCGATGAAATTTTTATCCAGGAGGACCTGTCCAAAAAATGTGAGGACAGACAGATATAATAAAATCATACTTCAGATGGAGAGTGAAAATAAGGAGTGGGGCAGGAGCAGAGAAATGAGAACGAAAATTCAGGACACGTGGGATATTTAAAGGACAGGTGAAATGATATAATAAAAATGTCAAACAGGAAAGATGCAGGCAGAATACTTAAACCGAAGAAAAAAACACATGGAACAGGTTGCGGCATCATCCACAGGAATATCCGGAATTAGGAAAAGGGGGATCTATATGAGAAATATGACATTTGGAGGATTTTTAGCAGGCTTATGTACGATCATCGGACTTCTCTGTTTTATCGGAGCAGTCAGCGACGCAGCAGAACCGAAATGTATCGTGACCGGGTGCAGCAACAAGCGGGCACCGGAGAGCAGTTACTGTTATCTCCACAAACCGTACCGAAGATCTTATACAAGTTCTTACCCGTCGGGGAGTTCGGGCAGCAGTTCGTCCTCGTCCTACGGAAAGTCATCGGGAAGCAGCTCATCCGGATCATCCAGCTATAAAAGCAGCAGTACTTCCGGCAGCAGCTCTGCAGCATCCAGAAGCTCTTCTTCCTACAGCAAGCCGAAAAGTTCTTATGGAACCAGCAGCTACAGAAAAAGCACAGCGGATTCCTACGACGACGGATACGATGACGTCTATATGGACGGGGATTACGACGATGACCGTTATGCCAGGAACAGCGACTACGCGGATGGCGTCGATGATGCGCTGGACGAGCTGGGGGATGATTAGGAAAACAGTGGAGCAGATTGCAAACCATGTCTGGCGCTATGAAATTACTGATGGTATATAGAAACAAATGGAATGAAAATACAGAGTACAGGAGGAAACGTTTATGAAACATATTGTAATCGACCTGGAGATGAACAAGATCGCGCGCAGCTCAGAAGCGAGAAAAATCTGCAAAAGCGAGATCATAGAGATAGGAGCCGTTATGCTGGATGAAAACCTGCAGGAGATCGGGAACTTCCGTACATATGTAAAACCGGAATACAACGATAAGATCGCGGCGGAGATCCGGAATCTGACCGGGATCACAGACGTGATGGTAGCGAATGCACCGGTATTCAGGGAAGCATTCCGGATGTTCACAAACTGGTGCCTGGGAACCGGAGACGAGGTCACGATCTATGCCTGGAGTGACTCTGACTACAACCAGGTCGTAAAAGAGATCCTCTTAAAAGAATACGAGCTTTCCGACGAAGAACACGGTCTGATCGACACCGAGTGGACCGATTTCCAGAATGAATTCGATGCGCACATCGGATTCGAAAGACGGATCTCCCTGGAACTCGCCCTCGACATGGCCGGAATCGATTTCTCCGGCAGACAGCACGACGCCCTCGACGACGCCAGAAACACCGCCGACCTCCTCCACGTCTTCCGCGACCGTGATCTCTTCGAGAAGACTCTCCGCAAAGTCAAAGAAGCGATGGATCCGACGCCGCTGGGGAATACGCTGGGGAGTATGATTGATTTCTCGGGGTTTGTGGTGGGGTGATGCAGAAGGTCATTGTAAAGCATAGATATATTTGAGGGGTGAAGAACATGGAAAAAGAGAACAAACGTGAGGAAAAAGTATTTTATGCTCACACATCGTCACATGGCAATGAGCCATTGGAAGATCACCTTCGCTTGGTTGGAGATCTGGCGGAAACATTTGGAGCTGACTTTGAAAGTTCCAAAATCACAAAAACAATTGGAAACGTTCATGACATAGGAAAGCGGACAGTAAAATTTTCCAGAGTATTGGAAAGAATGGAAAGTAAGGTTAACCATGCGATTGTTGGCGCTGAATATCTGCATAATGAGTGTTTTTTGGAAAATGAAAAAAGACGATATATTGAAGATCGAATGATGCATTTGATCATATGCGCTGCGATCAAGGGGCATCATTCGAGAATGGGGGAATCGTTTTCGCGAAAATATGATCTGGAAGAGATGTACCAGCTTCCGGAAGCGGATGAATTTGATATGCCGGACGGAGATGGAAAGGTAAACGCGTTGTCATCTTTGAAGGAGTATGAAGCTGTCGCGCAATATGCGGAAGATAATAAATTGGTAGGTCATATTGAAAAAACGGACTATCTCCCGTTAGAGACAATGGACGAATATGCAAAGATGTTGTATGCCAGAATGATTTTTTCCAGTCTGGTCGATGCTGATTATACAGCAACAGCTAAATTTTGTGATGATATTGAACTGGAAGAAGATAAAATATTGAACGCTGATAAGTGTATTGGAGATTTGAATGCCTATCGGAACAAGATCCTTGCAAATGCGGATCCTTCTCTTGAAATCAATCGCCTTAGAAATAAAGTTTATAATGATGCTGAAGCAGCAGGGAAACTCGGGAGGGGATTTTATTCGATGACGGCTCCTACAGGAACCGCTAAGACATTAGCGTTAATGCGCTTTGCGTTGGAACAGGCAAAAGTGAACGGATATAAACGGATTTTTGTTGTTTTGCCGTATCTTTCGATCATCTCACAAAATGCGGACGTCTATCGAAAAGCATTTGGTGATAACATTGTTTTTGAAGATGACAGCGACACAAAATATAATGAAGCGGCGCAGCGAATGGTTGATCGTTGGAACGCGCCGATCATTATCACAACAAGTGTAAAATTCTTTGAAACACTGTTTACAGACTATGCAGCTCCGTCCAGAAAATTACATCAGATAGCAAATTCTGCTGTGGTTTTTGACGAATGTCAGGTCCTTCCGCACGATCTGACAAGTTGCACGATCATGACATTGAAGGCATTAGTTGATCATTTTAATGTGAGCGTTTTATTATCGACTGCGACCTTCCCCAAATATCAGTATCGAAGGGAAATACCAGATGGATTTCAAATGACAGAGGTCATAAAGAATGTAAAAACACTCTACTGTGATTATGACAAGATCAAAAAAACGAAAATAATCGTGAGAAAAGAAGAGATAGACTTTCAGGATCTGCGTGAGTATGCGCAGGATAAAAAGCAAGTACTTTTTGTTTTCAACACCGTTGGAAAAGCGCTTTTTATGTATAAAATATTGAAAGATGTAAAGGAAGGATCAACAGTGTTTTATTTGTCCTCGGATTTATGTACGGAACACAAAAAGACGGTGATCCGGAAAGTTAAAGCAATGCTGGATCAGGGACAGGAATGCTATCTGGTAAGTACACAATGTATTGAGGCAGGTGTTGATATTGATTTTCCGACAGGAGTACGTGAGTATGCACCTCTGTCATCCATAATACAGACGGCGGGAAGAATCAATCGAAACGGAAAAAGGTATGGTGAATTTGTGATCTTTATGCTGAAAGATACGAATGTATATGGATTTCCTAGCAGTGCTTATTATACAGAGGCATGTCGAACAAGAGCGCTTGTAGAGCGTCATCAAGAATTGAATCTGAATGATATTGAGCTAATGGATGAATATTATTCGGAGCTTTACGGTCAGGACACAAGTACGGGAGCTGACAGGAGTGAAATCAGAGAGGCCTGCAAAAAGCTTGATGTAAAGAAAATGTGCGATGAATATAAACTGATCGATTCGACCGGCCAATGCACGGTAATTGTGCCATACGCTGCAAAAAGGGAAGAATTTGAGTCTTTGCTCAAAACAATCAGAGCGCAGGATTACTGCATTACCAGGAAACAAATGGCATTATGCCCGGATTTCCGCGTCAACCGATATATGAATGGAAAGAAAGCAGAATTTATAAAAATGCATTGTCATCAGCTGCATGTACGGCTTGGAAGAAATCGGGAGAAGGTAGGAATCGATTGGTATATTGCAGATATCGATGAAATTTATGATGAGAAGACCGGACTGCAGAGAGAGGAGATGAGCGAGGCGTATATGCTCTAAAAGGATCAGAAAATATTTGTACATAGAGTGTACAGAGTATGGAGACGGCTGGTTGGAAGACGGAAAATAATATGACGATGTAAAATTTTGTATTGTCATATTTAAAGGTTTTAGATATAATGAAGTCCTGGGGTTTTATATCCCGTGGATTGAAATTAATTTAAGATTTACGTCAGTGGCCAGGATGCTTTGTGCTCCTGGCCAATTTCTTTATAATGATAAAGTGTCAATGAAAAAATTCAAGTTGAATAAACATAGTGCTTAGCGTGTGATGTTTGTCACTGATGGAGATATCTTATGATTACGTACTGCTTTAAAAAAGACAGAAGTCCTATCTGACTGAGATAAGCACTGTTTATAATCAATTGAAACATGTGCATGATGAACAAATTATAAAGATATAAGTAATGTTGTATTGACAAAAAGCATAATAAGATGTATATATTTAATTAGACATAAACGGAGGTGAGAAAATGCCTGAGAATGTTGTTGTAGACATTTACGGAAAATTTGCATGTTTTACCAGAAGCAATGCCAAGGTAGAACGAGTGAGCTATGATGCACCGACTCCATCAGCATGTCGCGGTGCATTGGAAGCAATTTATTTTAAACCCGGTGAGTTTCATTATCAGATTAAAAAGATCGAGATCATGAAACCAATTCGCTATATTAACATTAAGCGAAACGAGGTAAATAAGAAGGCTGTATTGGATGGAGAACCGATCATTGTAGAGGAGTCGCGGACGCAAAGAAATAATATCTATCTTCGGGATGTATACTACAGGATCCATGCAGAGATCATAAAAGAAAAAGGATGTGAAGAAAGAGTCACGCAGCAGTCATTGATCGACCAGTTTAACAGGAGAGTGAAAAGCGGAAAATGTTTTCATCAGCCGTATCTGGGATTGAGAGAATGCATGGCGTTCTTTACACCGCCAGATCCTGACATACATCCAATCAGTGAGTCAGAAGACCTTGGAATTATGCTCTATGATAATTTTGACATTAAAACCCATACCCCATTGGATACAGCGAAAGGAGAAGGAAACGTGTATCGTACCTTTTATCATCCTTATATCTGTAATGGAGTGATCAATGTTCCGGACTTTGCAAGCAGGGAGGTGTGGAAGGAGGATGTATAAAGAAATATATGATTTTGCCATAAGTCGGGGAATTGGATCTGCCGGAAATACAGAAAAAAGAGATGTTGCCGCTTACATAGAATTGGATCGTGAGGGAAATTATCGTGTTCTGGAAGCGCGCAGTAAAGATGAACGGAAGCAAAAAGTATTATGCCCCAAAACCCCGAAGCACCTTGCAATTTCCCCTGTCTGTGAAAAACTCAAATATATATGGCCGGAATGTGCAGGAAACATTCAGGGAAAAACGGAGAAGATCAAACATGAAGAGTGGATTTCATGCATGAAAAAAGGTGCAGAACGGTCTGAGTCGATAGCGATTGCTTATAAATTCCTAAATAAAATTGAAGATAGTCCGGAAATGGCACAGGAATTGTGGATCAAACTGGAAAGCTTCAAGATCAAACCGGGAGAATTTGTATCTTTTCGGATTGACGGAAAAAATCTTGAAAACGAAACGGATTGGAAAGAATGGTTTGAAGAATATTGTGATGATATTATACGTTCGGGATCGGATGAAAAAATGCCTGGAAAGAAAATAGTTTCCTGTATTACCGGACAGAAAGTGGATCCGATCGTGGGAAAATTTCCAAAGATAATGGCTCCTCAAACAGGAAGCGGAGTTCCGGTCTTTTCGAACGATCAGAGTTCTGTAACGGGGGAAAGGTGCTCGTTCCATTCATTTGGAGACAGCGGAAGCACGGCGTGTCCAATGTCAAAGGAAGAGACCGAGATCATTAAAGCAGGAATTGAATATCTGCTGACCTCAGAAAACAATCATGATAACAATTTTGAAATCATGTACTGGTTTGATAATCCGGATGCATTCGATCTGATCAAAAAAGCTATTTCGATCGGGGATACAGATTTTGATAAATTGATGGATGAACTGGAGGAAACCACAGAGAGATCTCAGGGAAAAGAAGAAAAATATACCGCAGCTCTTCAGACATTAATAACAAAAGAAAAAGAAATAGAGTTAGGAAAAGTCAGCGGAAATTACTATATTATGAGCTTTGATGTTCCGGCAAAAGGCAGGCTTTATTTATCTGATTATCATAAAGATACATATCAGAACCTTAAGGCAAGTATAAAAAAATGGTATAAAGACACGACGATTATTGATAGCCGATCGAATTTTGAATATCGGATCACAAATCTGTATGCAATTTTATTGGGACTGCTTGAAAAAAAGGACGTCAAGGACAAGTTCAATCAGGCAAAAAAAGAGCTGGGTATGGATATTAAAAATCTGCTCAACGCTGTAATTTCTGATCAAGAAATCCCTGTAAGGATCTTACATAAGGTGTCTCATCGCGTGGACAGGGATATATTAGAGGGGAAAATCATTCCTGATATTTTTTATCTGCAACTTATAAAAGCATACCTGATAAGAAAAGGAGATGTTGAGATGGAAAATGCAATGAAGCTCAATAAAGAGTACAATGGGATATATAGTAAAGGATATCAATGTGGACGGTGGCTTGCATGTATGGATTATATTCAGTTCCTTTCGGCACAGAAAGGCGTCAATGTATCTATAGCAAAAAAGTATTACAAAGCGATGAAAAAAAGCCCGGCTAAGATTTTTACAATGGTTAACGACAATAAAGAACATTATCTGGGTAAATTAAAATCCCGCAGTATGTTTGATAAAATTTTCGGGGAAATTTCTAATTCACTCAATGGAGATATCCCTGCGCATTTCTCCATTGAAGAACAGGCGGCATTTGACCTGGGTTATGCGCAGCAGCGTATGGTCTTTATGTCTACTAAGAATAAAACTGCAGAAAACAAGGAGGAAAATGAGAATGAGTAATGTTGTGAAGCTTGCGGAAGCAAAAGAAGTTGTAAAAAATACCTATACATTTACGATGCTTGTTGAAGCCAAACTCGCAAATCCAAATGGAGATCCAGATATGGGGAATCTGCCAAGACAGGACCTTGAAACAGAAATTGGGATTATAACTGATGTAGCCTTTAAGCGGCGCATAAGAAATTATATTGATGTGGCGTATGCGGGAGAAGATGGAATGGACATTCTGATGCGCAATGGGGTCAGCATCAATAAGGAAATCGCTAAAATTGTATTGGAAGTAAATGGGGAAGAAAAATTCGCAGAGCCCTTTAAGAATAAAAAAGTTCCTGAGTCTGCCGCTGCATTTTGCAAAAGATTTTGGGATGTAAGAACTTTTGGAGGAGTTCTGTCAACAGGACGAAATGCGGGTCAGATCACAGGACCAGTACAGCTTGGAATGGCTGAATCGGTAGATCCGATACATATCGAAGACATGACGATTACAAGAATGTGTTATACAGATGGAAATGATTTTTCAACCATTGAGGATTACGAACGAGAAGAAGCTGAACATGATGAACAGACGAAGAGAACCATGGGTGAAAAGAAAGTTGTATCATATGGTTTATATGTTGTTCAGGGAACGATCAGTCCCAGTTTGGCAATCCGCACAGGTTTTTCGGAAGATGATCTGAACAAACTTTTCGAAGCACTGTTGCAGATGTATGAATTCGACAATTCAGCATCAAAGCAGGGTATGCGGGCAGCCTCTCCATTAATTATTTTTAAACATATTGGTACCCATCCGGAAAATCCGGAGCAGAATGAGAAAGAGGCACTGCTCGGTTGCATGCCGGCGCATAAATTGTATAACATGCTTCGGATAACAAAAAAAGAAGGGGTTGAATATCCGAGAAAGCTGGAGGATTACGACATCGCTATGCAGATTCCGGAAACAATGCGTGGGATCAATATCGGAGTCAAGGAAAATCCATTCGGCGATATTATCTGGAGAAATGAATCGACAGATGAATTTTCACAGACACTCGAAAATAATGGCATACAGGTAAAATGATCATGGATGATGAACCCATCTTATTATCCTGGATATCGCAATGGGTGTTCTGCAAACGAAGATTTTATCTCCAAATCGCAGAGCAGAACTTTATTGAAAATGTTTTTACGGCAGAAGGAGCCCGCGATCACAAGCGGGCTCATGAATGCAAGATCGAAAGACGTGGGCCTCACATAAAAGTGACAGGACTTCAAGTGGTTTCTGAGAAATATCATTTATTTGGAATTTGTGATTCGGTTGAGTTCGAAGTTATTTCGGATGGCTGTTATATTCCTTTCCTAGAGGAAACATGCAGAATATACCCCGTTGAATACAAACATGGAAAAAAACGTGATGAGGAAGAGTATAATCTTCAAATGGCGGCGCAGACACTGTGTTTGGAGGAGATGTTCCATACAACGATTACAACCGGCTATATTTATTACACAGGATCGAAAGAACGATTTGAAGTAAACATTTCCGATAAAGTCCGGGCGGATGCAGTAAAGTTTATAAGAGAGATCAGCAGTTATCTGGAAAATCTACATCCAATCAAACCGGAACTGAGAAAGAGATGCAATGGCTGTTCTTTAAACGATCTCTGCAATCCGCGAAAAATACTTGTTCAGGATTACATGGAATGTATACGAAAGAAGTATATCGTATAATATTTATGGAAGAAGTGGTGATGTGATACAGGTAAAAAAAGTCTTATATATCCTGAATCCAAACACATATATTCATTGTGAAAATGATGTGTTTGAAGTTATCACAAAGATGATAGATTCAGACGGTGTGGAATCAAAAAAGATAGTAAATGTTCCTGCATTGACAATCGAGCAGATTGTAATATTCGGTCCGGCAACAGTTTCGGATTTCCTGGTGGGATATTGTTCAAAACATAAGATACCGATTTCTTATGTATCTCAATATGGCGTATACTACGGAAGAATGTGCGGAAAGAATGTGGGAAATGTGCTTCTGCGAAGAAAACAGTATCAGATTTATGACTCTTCTGAAAAGCTGGCAGTTGCTAAAAATATTGTTCTGGGCAAAGCAATCAATCAAAAGAATCTGCTTGAATATATGGCAAAAAGCATAGAAGAGAAAAAATATCAAAAATTGTCTCAGGCTTCGCAGACCATATCCGGGATGTTGGGAGACATTGCTGCTGCAAAAACAGTTGATGAGATCAGAGGATTGGAGGGGAGTATCGCTTCTAATTATTTTGACCAGTTTGACAATATGATCAAGCAAAAGTCGACCGGGATGGAGTTTGAAAAGAGAAGTAAGAAACCGCCGGAAAATAACTGCAATGCACTGCTTTCATTTTTGTATACAATGCTTACACTCAACTGTACGGCAGCTTTAGAATCTTTCGGCTTGGATTCAGCAGTAGGATATTTACATGAACTTCATCCGGGAAGAGATTCCCTTTCCTGTGATCTGATCGAGGAGTTTAGAGCGCCATTTGTAGACCGTTTTGTACTTACGTTGATCAACCGCAAACAGGTTACTCAAAAAGACTTTGAAAGTGTGAGTGGAAATATACAATTGAAGGAGATGGCGAAAAGGAAAATATTAACAGAATGGGAAAATTCTAAAAATGAAAAGGTTCCATTTCCACTGTATAAAAAAGATGTGCAGAGAAAGCTGATCCCGTATTTGCAGGCGCAGTTACTCGCGCAATATATTCGTGGAGATATTCCGGAATATCCGCCATACATTTGGGAGGGGGATTGACAGTGTTTATTTTGCTTTCATATGATATCGCAGATAGTCCGGAACGACTTAGAAAAGTTGCAAAAATATGTGAAAATTATGGGGTACGTGTTCAGAAATCTGTTTTTGAACTCGATATCAGCATGGCAAATTTTGTGCAATTAAAGGCCGAGTTATCCCGCCTTGTTGACAGAAACGCCGATACGATCAGATTTTATCGCTTAGGGAAGAATTATAAAAATCAGATAGAGGTGATTGGAAAACGTGAGGACATTGAACTTAGCCAGGATAATTCCATTATTTTATAGTGGAAAAAGGGAGGTGCACATAAAAAAGAAGAGATGAATTAAACAACATGCACAAAAGTTCAGCGTACAGATTGTGCATGATTTAATATTGAAATAAGCATGTTATTTACGATTGTGGTTTGAATTGTGAATGATATAAAATATGCGGCAATTTTTAGCAAATAGTTTGTTTGAAATTGCTGTCAGGGCTCGTAAGAGCCCGTGGATTGAAACCTGCCGTACCTCTCGAAGGGCGTGTGGCGGCAGCGTCAGGGCTCGTAAGAGCCCGTGGATTGAAACATGGAATTACTCCAGACGGGCAAGAAAAACTTGGTCAGGGCTCGTAAGAGCCCGTGGATTGAAACTCTCCGTGAGGCAAGATCTTCTGCTGTTGCCTGTCAGGGCTCGTAAGAGCCCGTGGATTGAAACATAGTCATTGCCAAGATTATACTCGTCAGTCGGGTCAGGGCTCGTAAGAGCCCGTGGATTGAAACGGCAGTCTGCTCCTGATCTGGATGCTGTCCCTCGTCAGGGCTCGTAAGAGCCCGTGGATTGAAACACAATAAGCAGCACACTCAGTATCATAAGCATGGTCAGGGCTCGTAAGAGCCCGTGGATTGAAACGAATCTACTACCTCGGGATAGATTCTGCAAAGCTGTCAGGGCTCGTAAGAGCCCGTGGATTGAAACATACGAACCTTGTGGATGATAATGGTGAACTTAGTCAGGGCTCGTAAGAGCCCGTGGATTGAAACCCTCTATCTTGAGCAAAAACTCCAATGCCGCCAGTCAGGGCTCGTAAGAGCCCGTGGATTGAAACCGATTAAAAGGCAAAGTTGTTACGGTTTTACTCGTCAGGGCTCGTAAGAGCCCGTGGATTGAAACTATGAATGGCGCATACCGCAAAGCAGATCAGAGTCAGGGCTCGTAAGAGCCCGTGGATTGAAACCTCGAAATAAATAATAAACATAGGCTTTCCCCGTCAGGGCTCGTAAGAGCCCGTGGATTGAAACAATAATGCCACTGATATTACATGGAAGGAGACTGTCAGGGCTCGTAAGAGCCCGTGGATTGAAACCGTTACGGAAGCCAACAATATCGAACAGATTCTGTCAGGGCTCGTAAGAGCCCGTGGATTGAAACTGCGAATGCCAGCTTCTCCTTTTTCAATGCTTGTCAGGGCTCGTAAGAGCCCGTGGATTGAAACATACCAGTCCACCACGATAGATTTGCCAGTCGGTCAGGGCTCGTAAGAGCCCGTGGATTGAAACATCGGAAGCAATCCGAATCTGATCAAACCAGGGCAGTCAGGGCTCGTAAGAGCCCGTGGATTGAAACAGCACAGAAGACGCTGTGGGATTGTTGGACACAGTCAGGGCTCGTAAGAGCCCGTGGATTGAAACCTCAAGGAAACCTTTTTCCGGGACAGCGAAGAAGTCAGGGCTCGTAAGAGCCCGTGGATTGAAACTGGGTAAAGAGGTACGGGCTGTTATCCTTCCTCGTCAGGGCTCGTAAGAGCCCGTGGATTGAAACAAAATTTGCGCTTTTATACTTCTTCTCCGAAGGTCAGGGCTCGTAAGAGCCCGTGGATTGAAACCTTTCCGGGTCTGTGTCTCTCCGAGTTGATGCAGTCAGGGCTCGTAAGAGCCCGTGGATTGAAACTGTTGGCATTGGACGCACGGGCCGAATGGCAATGTCAGGGCTCGTAAGAGCCCGTGGATTGAAATAGGGCTACCGCAATCCCACTGGCTTTAGACGGTGGGTTAAGGTAGCCGGAAGCGGAGGTTTGTGCTATACTTGCGTTATGGAAACGTGGAAATCAAAAACAGACACAAATATTTGTTACAGTATCATATTATTTTCGTATGCAAGTATAGAAAGAAATTGCTGATGTCAAAACAAATATCAGATGATATAAAGCAGTTTTCTTATGAGATATGTCAAAAGCATAAAGTCATTATCAGATATATGGAGACAGATAAAGATCATATTCATTACATGATAGAAACAGAACCAACAATGTCTATCAGTAAAATAGTAAATCTGATGAAGAGTTATACAACATATCATATTTGGAAAAGATATCCGGATTATCTACGAAAACATTTCTGGAAAGAACATACTTTTTGGACGGACGGATATTTTGTCTGCAGTGTAGGAAATGTATCAGAAGAGATGTTGAGAAAATATATAGAAAATCAAGGGTAGGAAGGTGGCGACAGTGGGTGTTAAAAGCATATAAATACAGGATATATCCTAATAGCGAACAAAGAATTCAGATTGCAAAAACATTTGGCTGTTGCCGTTTTGTTTACAATCAGACATTGGCATATCGGAAAGATATTTATGAACTTCCGCCGGACAGTATCCGGGAGCTAATTATTAATGCTGTGATGAATTGTAGTTTCTTGCAGAATTCGCACATTCAGGTAGCAATTTATGATGACCGTTTGGAAATTACATCGCCGGGCGGTTTTATGCCAGGTGTGACTTTGGATAAGATGAAAGAGGGATACTCGAAAATACGTAATCGTGCGCTTGCACATGCGTTTTCTTATATGAATCTGATTGAGGCGTGGGGCAGCGGCATTCCGAAATTGATGGAAGCAATGCAGGAATACGGATTACGCGAGCCGGAGTTTCGCGATATGGAGATTGGATTTCGCATTAATCTCTATCGTAATATGGAAGAGACAAGAATTGGAATCGACCAAGATGTTCAGAAAGTTGACCAAGATATTCAAAAGCTTACCGACGATGCTGTGAAAATTTCCGTGTATACGGAATACAACCTGACAGACAAGAGCAAAGCGGTTCTGGCATTGATTAAAGAACAGCCTGATATTACAGAGAGATTGCAGCTCAATTGGGGTGGAAAATTAATCGTGTAAAATATCAGATTGATAAAATGAAAAGCCAGAATATTATTCAGCGCATTGGAACCAGTCAAAAAGGATATTGGAAAATTTTGATTGAGAATAGCTCTTTTTAGACTAGAGAGGCAAGATCTGGAATGATGAATATGTTAAAAAATGGATTATCAGAAGAGAGCACTCCAACTTCCATCCGTCTCCCCCGCATCATGATCGCCGCCGAAAAGAGCGGCGGCGGGAAGACATTTTTCACCTGTGTACTTCTTTCACTCCTAAAGGAGCGGATTGAGGCAGTGCGTGCCTTTAAGTGCGGACCCGATTATATTGATCCGATGTTTCACCGGACTGTTTTGGAGATTCCATCGCGAAATCTGGACAGCTTTTTTGTGGGGGCGGATACGCTGCGGTATCTGCTGGGACGGGAAGTTCTGGAGAATAAGGGGCTTCCGGCGAGCCGGATCGCGGTCCTTGAGGGTGTGATGGGATTTTACGATGGTCTCGGCGGTGTCTCGGAGCACGCCAGCGCATGGGAAGTGGCGGATCTTACGGATACACCGGTGATCCTGATCGTTGACATGAAGGGACGGAGTCTTTCGGCACTTGCCTCGATCAAAGGCTTCATGGAGTATCAGGAGAGGAGCCATGTTGCAGGCGTGATCTTTAACCGGCTGTCTTCGATGATATATCCGGGACTTAAGAAAAAGGCAGAGCAGGAGCTGGGGATCCGCGTGTTCGGATATATTCCGGAACTCAGGGATCTGACTCTGGAATCACGCCATCTGGGGCTTGTCATGCCGGAGGAGATCCCGGGGCTCAGGGAAAAGCTGGAGCTTGTAAAGGAGAAGATCCGTGCGGGGATCGATCTGGATGGGATACTGGAAGCAGCGGAGGAAGCTCCGGAACTTCTAATTAAGATTCCGGAAATCATAAAAAAACAGGAAGGAAAAACAATATCAGGAGCAGCAGCTGTCCATACTGCGTGTCATGCGGTTTTTGATGGAAGCAGAGCAATTTTTCAGGGAAAAAGAGAATTGGAAGCGCCTGTAGCAGATAATAAAAACTCCTGCATCCCCGTGATCGCAGTTGCAAGAGACGAGGCGTTCTGTTTTTACTATGAGGACAACCTGGATCTTTTAAAAAAACTTGGAGCCAGGATCCAATATTTTTCCCCGATCCGGGATCAGGAGATCCCGCCGGAGGCATCGGCGCTGTATCTTGGTGGCGGATATCCGGAGCTTCATGTGAAGGCACTTTCAGAGAATAAAATGATGCTTTCTTCGATTCGGGAGGCGATCAGGAATGGGATGCCCTGTATCGCAGAGTGCGGCGGGTATCTCTATTTGAAGGAGTCGATCGAAGATCCGGCTGGAAAGTGCTGGGAAATGGCCGGTGTTCTTCCGGGAAACAGCCAGGATACAGGGAAACTTGGAAGATTCGGCTACATTACCGTGACAGCGAAAAAGGACGGACTTCTCGGACCGGAGGGAACTCAGTTTCGCGCCCATGAATTCCACCACTGGGATTCACCGGAAAACGGAACTGATTTTCAGGCGAAGAAACCGGTCGGGACCCGCGGCTGGGAGTGCGGATACACAACAGAAAGCTTCTATGCCGGTTTCCCACATCTGTATTTTTACAGCAATCCGGAGATCGCGGAGCATTTTGTAAAGCAGGCACAAAGCTGGAGAGAAGCCATTTGGGAAATCCAAAAAGAATGACATAAGGAAAGATAATGAGTGACAACACGATGACAACAGAGACAATCGAAGAAAAATTTCAAAGCTATCTGAAACAGATCGTCCCAGCCGACCGCCATGCGATGGAACTCGCAAAAAAGCGATGGGATTCCGTTGCAAAGCCGATCGGCAGTCTCGGGATCCTGGAGGACGATATTATAAGGATTGCCGGGATCAGGCGGAGTGCGTCCGGGATCACGCTTGATAAGTCCGCACTTGCAGTCATGTGCGCGGATCATGGCGTCGTTTCGGAAGGCGTGACCCAGACCGGGAAGGAAGTGACCCGGATCGTGGCGGAGAATTTCACGCGGGGGGAGACTTCAACTTCCAAAATGTGCCGGATTGCCGGAACAGATCTTTATCCGGTGGACATGGGGATGGACTGTGAAGTGATCGGAGTAAAACAGCCGGATCCGCACCGGATCATGGACCGAAAGATTGCGAGAGGTTCCGGAAATATCGTGAGAGAACCTGCGATGAGCAGAGGGGACTGCCTGCAGGCGCTTGTTTCCGGGATCGAACTTGCGTTTACGTTCCGGGATATGGGATATGAGCTTCTCGCTGCAGGTGAGATGGGAATCGGAAATACGACGCCTGCTGCTGCGATGAGCGCAGTGCTCACGGGACTTTCCCCGGAGGAAGCGACCGGACGGGGAGCCGGACTTTCGGATGCCGGGCTGGAAAAGAAAAAACGGGCGGTTTCGATGGCGGTCGGCCGCTTTTATGAAACATATCCGCAGTACCGGGGCGGAACGAAGGAAGATTATGAGAATGGGGCGCTCTCGGCTGTGACAGTCCTTTCGGAGCTTGGCGGTTTTGACCTTGCGGGAATGACCGGGCTCTTTTTAGGCGGGGCGGCGGCCGGACTTCCGGTCCTCATGGACGGGTTCCTCTCGACTGTATCGGCACTTCTCGCGGTCCTGATCCGCCGGGAGGCGAAAGATTATCTCTTTGCCTCGCACATTTCCAGGGAACCGGCCGGAAAAGCGGTTCTTGAAATGCTTGGACTTCCGGCGCCGCTCCATCTCGGGATGCATCTCGGCGAGGGAAGCGGGGCTGTGGCGATGATCCCGCTCTTAAAGATGGGGGCGAGTGTTTACGAAGAGATGAGCACATTTTCCGACATTTCCGTCGAGCAGTACGTGGATTATGAGAAGGAGGTCCGGACATGAGAGCGGCGATCATAGCGTTTTCGATGTATTCCAGGATCCCGATGCCGATGTTTGAGTGGAAGGAAGAGGACATGAAATACGCCATGTGCTTTTTTCCCGCGATCGGGGCAGTGATCGGAGCGGTGTTTTTTGGAATGTATCTGCTGCTTGACAGGATCCTAACGGGAAAGATCCTGGTAGCGGGGATCCTCCTCGCAGTGCCGCTTTTTATCACGGGCGGGATCCACATGGACGGATTTATGGACACCTGCGATGCAAGAGCGTCATATGGCGACCGGGAGAAGAAGCTGGGAATCTTAAAGGACACGCACACAGGAGCTTTTGCGGTGATCTTCGGAGGACTGTATCTGATCCTCTACGCGGCGGCGTGCACGGAACTTGATGAGGGAAGTGCGCTCCTCACAGCGATCGGGTTTATTCTTTCCAGGGCGCTCAGCGGTCTTTCCACCGCAACATTTCCGGAGGCGCGAAAACATGGGATGCTGGCAGATTTTATGAAGGATGCGAGAAAGAAGACCGTGGCAGTCTGCATGCTCGTGATCTTTTTCCTGACGGCATTTCTGGAACTGCTCTTTGGCGGTATCTGCGGCGGTGTTGTTGTAATTACAACGGTTTTGATCTTCCTTTGGTATCGCCACATGGCAGTACAGGAATTCGGTGGTGTGACCGGAGATCTTGCCGGTTTCTTCCTGCAGATCTGTGAGCTTGGGATCCTGCTCGCGGCGGTGATCGGAAAGGCGGTGTTTTAAGTGAAACTTTTACTGATCCGGCATGGGGCAACGCCGGGGAACCTGGAGAAACGATATGTGGGCAGGACGGATGAGAGTCTGACGCAGGAATCCCTCGAAACGCTTGGCAAAGAGGCAAAAAAAATCCGGAAACTTGCCGGAAAACCTGCGGCGATCATCACAAGCCCGCTGAAACGCTGCCTTGAGACTGCGGAAACACTATTTCCGGAACATGATTATCCGCAGGTCCCGAGGGTTCGGGTCGAAGATCTTTCCGAGTGTGATTTTGGAAAGTTTGAATATAAAAACTATCTGGAACTCTCAGGGGACATGGAATATCAGCATTTTATTGACACGATGGGAGCTGAGGGATTCCCGGGCGGGGAGAGCACGGAAACGTTTAAAGCGCGGACTGTGAAGGCGTTCCGGGAGATCCTTGCGAGATTCTTCCGGGAGACAGAGGATCCGGACAAAACACTCGTCTTCGTCGTCCACGGGGGAACGATCATGGTCGTCATGGAGGCGCTTGCAAAAGAACGGAAGAGTTACTATGACTGGCAGGTCGGGAACGGCGAGGGGATCTTTGGGGAGATCGAAACGCCGAATGGACGGATCGGTCAGGTGCGGTTTCTTCGGAACAATCCAATATCATAGGGGGTGTAAAATCATGATTCTTTTATTATCGGTATGCAGCATCGGATTTCTGATCTACGGTGCACTTGTTGTCAGTGGGATCTATACGCCGATCAGCTCGAAAATTCTGGTTGAGGACGAGGAACGGGCGAAATGGTGCCATACGGAGGGCGTCACAAAGATGCTCTGGGGGCTGGATCTTGCGTTTTTGGTAATGTATCTTTGCCGTGTTTTTCCGGCATTTTTATGGCTTGGACTGTTTCTTGTGCTGACGATCGTGATCATCATCATGGCTTATAAGAATAATGGAAAGTATTTAAAATGACGCAGAAAACTCAGACCAGTTCACTATATGAGGAATGCCGGTTTTGCGGTATGATAGACAACAAACGGAACAAACATTAAAGGAAGATTTTTATGACAAACAGACTCGAATTACTTGCAGTGGTCGCACTCGGATTTCTGCTCGATCAGGTCCTCGGGGATCCGCACTGGTTATATCATCCGGTGCGGCTCATCGGGGCTTATATTTCATTTCTGGAGAAAGGGATCCGGAAGCTTTTTGGAGAGGGAGAGAGGGCGCTCTTAGCTGGCGGTGTGGTACTTGTTGTTCTCGTGACCGGTACAACGGCGGTCGTATCCGGCGGGATCTTATACACCTGCGGCAGGATCTCCCCGTGGCTCCGGTTTCTGGCATCTGTGATCCTGTGTTATCAGCTTTTTGCGGTAAAATCCCTGAAGGATGAGAGCATGAAGGTGTACCGGGAATTGAAAAAGGACGACCTTGAAGCGGCGCGGTATGCGGTGTCGATGATCGTTGGGCGGGATACCAAAGTGCTCGATATGACTGGTGTCACGAAGGCGGCGGTGGAGACAGTCGCGGAAAATACGTCAGACGGTGTTGCGGCACCGCTCTTTTACATGGCGATCGGCGGACCGGTCCTCGGCTGGGGATATAAGGCAGTCAATACGTCCCCGGCA
>OBWK01000534.1_pt1 | contig 18119 bp, 11 predicted proteins | sample 1495251 | NCBI WGS metagenome assembly OBWK01 (sample SAMEA2580065, study PRJEB22360) | human gut metagenome | biome: human gut; feature: human-associated habitat; material: faeces | place: Denmark | collected 2008/2010 | reverse complement strand
CCGATGTATACTTTGACCAAGGCGGTTTCATCACAGTTGTTCGTAAAGACAACACGTCTATCCATAACATGGACGAACTCGCTGGTAAAACTGTAGGCGTTCAAATCGGCACCGTTCCTGTAGACATGGCAAAAGCTATTCCTAACACAACAGTAAAAGAAATGGACTCCAATGCCAATATCTTTATGGAACTAAAAGCTGGCACAATCGATGGCGCTATCATCGATAACGCAGTTGCTATGTACTACCTAAAACAAGGTGCTGACAAAGACCTTAAACTCGTAGGCGAACCTACTAAAGCCCCAGGTATAGTTTTGGGCGTGAAAAAAGGCAACAAAGAATTACAAGACGCTGTTAACAAAGCACTTAAAGAACTTAAAGAAGATGGCACATACCAAAAAATTTACGATAAATGGTTTGGTGACTATAACAAAAAATAATTGATTAATCTGTTTTAGGTTATCAAGAGAACACCCTCTCTGAAAGCCGACACGCTACTGCGCTACGCGGAGCCCGAAGTCGTTTTCAGAGAGGGTGTTCTCTTTCTACGCTATGTACATTAATCAATTATTTTTTGTTGTGAAAGGGCAGGGCCGACGCAGTGTGTGAGCTAACAGAGGAGCATAGCGACGCATGGGAGCCACACATCGCTAATCCAGAGGCGTAAGATTTTCCAAAGAAAAATCCACAGCATCTGGAAAAGTCGTTTTTTCACGGGGTGTCTTTTTCATATGCACTCTAACCTGACTTAGAAATTATTTTTTCGTTATACGGAAGAGAAAGAGGCCGTAGGCCCTCCTTTCTATCGGTTGGGTTGGCAATAACGGGTTTTATCAATTTCACTACTATTATATTCCGCGTGTCGGCTATGGATTGAGAGATAGAGCCGATGGGCCCAAAAATCCGACTTTACACTCACTGTGGATTTCGTTTTACGAAATCTTACGTTCGTGACTAAGTGATGTGTGGGCCCCATGCGTCGCCATGCTCCTCTGTTGCCTCACACCCTACTTATGGCCCTGTGAGCCCGAAGGGCGAATCAGACCCGGCCGGTGGAGGTTCTCAGGGCATGTCGTCACACGGGTCGTAGGCCCTCCTTTCTCTGTCCAACGGTTGGGTTGGCAATAACGGATTTTATCAATTTCACTACTATTATATACCGAATTAATATAGAACGAGATAGTTGAAGGTGATGAGGCCTCTGAAAACGACTTCGGACTCCGCACGGGCCGTAGGCCCTCCTTCCTATCGGCTGGGTGGGCAATAACGGATTTTATCAATTTCACTACTATTATATTCCGCGTGTCGGCTATGGATTGAGAGATAGAACCGATGGGCTCAAAAATCCGACTTTGGCCCTGTGAGCCCGTAGGGCGAATCAGACCCGGCCGGTGGAGGATTTTTAAGCCCGTCGGTTCTTTTCCTCTTCTACCATTTCCTACCGCGGTATATAATAGTAGTGTATTGTATAAAAACGAAAGGAGGGCCTATGGCTCAATATTTCACAGACCGCCTCCAACGGGTCTTCCACTTAATTTTTATGTCTTATGATCCGCAGTCCGCTCAAGAGGGTCTCCGCATATTAGAGTCGATTGTAAATAATCAATCGAATGTGACAAAGCCAATTCAGCATGAATTACGCAACACGGCTACATCACAAGGCAGCGTTGGTGAATCAGATGCTGAGGAAGTCTACCAGAAGGCTTTATCTCCAGAAGAACGTGAATTAGGAGACGCATACGCCCTATTAGCACGTGTCTACGCAGGTCCGCGATTTACGTGGGCCGAGTCGGGTTTTCCTGAGGATAATATGCGTACCTATCAATGTTTGCATGATAGTATCCGCCGGAATAGTCCAATTGGCACATTACAAGCATTGCGCATAGCTGGGTCGATTACGCCTACTGTGAGGCGAGATATGCAGTTGTCCTTTGACGATGCATTCCGCATCATCTATGATTATGCAAAGCAGGACGATGCATACTGCCAATATATTATAGGCAACGTATTCTTTTGGGGCGATTACCACGTTATTAACGAGGCTAAACAACTATTAGGCCCAGAAAAGGCTAGCTTTAGTCAACGATTACACCAAGCGACGCGCAGCAAGAGTTTACGTGAAGTCATTGCTACCTTGCGCGGTATGGTAGACGAAGAAACGCTACAAGCAAAATCTCGGGAGCATGCGAAATACTGGTTTACCAAAGCCCTTGATCAAGGGCTCGCCATGTTCCAAGGGAACTTGCGCAATATTTATATTGATGAAGGCGATTATGAAAATGCACGCCGCGTGGCACGCAGGGCCGCTGAACTAGGCAATCCGACCATGATGCTCTATACGGCTCTCGACCATCACGAAAGAGGCGAGTTTACAGAGGCTTTCACATGGTTTACAAAGGGCACCGAACTAGGCCAGCCAGAATGTATCGCGGAACTCGCCGACTATTACTACCATTTTTATGAGCAACCTGCGTTGCGCGCTGCCATTCCGTACGATCCAATCAAGGCTACTGAACTGTATCAACAAGCAGCCACAAAGGACTTTAACGACGCCGGTTATGCAGCGTTGCAAGCCGCATTTAACTATATCTTTCACATTGGAGGGCTCCCGCTCGACTGGGGTCTCATTGCCGATTTGACGCATATGGCGGCGACAAAGGATCGGTTCCTGTTCTCCTTGCCATATATTAGTTACATGCGCATTCACGGCATCGGCGTGACCAAAAACATCCGTTTTGCTATTCAATCCTTGACCCGCGTGTTAGAGGAAGAGAAACGGGCGCTTCAAGAGGAGGACCGCGTGCTCTTCTACGACATCACCCGTGCGCTCACACGCGTTGCCTTGGGCTACGCCTATGAAAAAGGTTATGTTACGGGAACACCTGACCTCGACAGTGCCGTTCATTATTATGAAAGCTCCCATCAGTACATCGTGTCACACCTCGCCAATCGCAGCGAAGAAATCAAAGATATTCCGGTAGATGATGAAGCAGCAGAACGATTAGCAGCTTTCGAAAAGGTAGATGGCCATTGGCATTACAAGGAAGGTATAACCGAATCCTCTACGACCGTGCGCCCGGCCCCTACCACATGGCCTCACAATGCAGCCCGATTATCCGTTACTATGAATGGCTTTCAGTGGGATACCACATTATATGACCGAGAAATCATCGATAAGGCCCTATCCACACAAGATACGGTGGTGCTTAGCTTTTACAATCATTTCCTAACCATTCCGGACAAATTGCGGAATATCTATAAGCTAGAGACTAAACGTATGCCACACAACACCTATCAGGTTCGGTTATACGGATACGATTCAACCGAAGGGCATGAGATTATCTATAAATCGTTGCTCAACGCAGAGGATGCCCACAATTTGTGGCATGCTCTTTATGAAAGCCACCGTTTACCGGAGCTTTCAGATGCATGGGCCATCGAAACAGATGAAGAAAAACCGACGTGGCACTATGTACTCGACGTCGACCAAGAACCATTCCTACTCGAGGAATATGATGACGCCAACGCCATGATACAAGCATCATTGGAAGGCCTCAAGAGCAATCGCTACGAGCAAATCAACGTTCGTACCCACGATTTTATTGGGCCATCCTATTTCATATTCAAGGGCAAGCGGTCCACACCATTTAGGGTGCAACTGTACCTCAAGGAATCGATGCGCCATATCGTCGACGAACACGGCAAGCAAAAGGATATTCCCGGTAATACATACCTATTTGAACAGTACTTTGGCAATGAAGTGTCCTTGAATTACTGGATACAACGAACCATTACGACCTTAGATATTCCAGCGCTAGATAACTGGAAACCGCTCAGCGTGCCTAAGGATTTGCAATAATAGAATACATACCAAAAGGAGCTAGTACACAGCGTACTAGCTCCTTTATTATAACCTAAACATAGGCTACATATATTATAAACGATCATGAGGGTAATGAACGTGGAAATCCCCATTTAGATTGAGCGCCTGCATATCTTGACGTTCAATCTTATCAAGCATTTTAGAACGAGCAGTTGTCATGCTATCATCACTATGCTTTCCACCAAAGAGAGCAAACTTAGATTTACCAAGCGTATACATAGTTTGTACATAAAACTCGCCAGAGTGTCCAAATGGTTTATCATAGCCCATGCCTACCGAAATGTGAGGTGTCACATTTACATTGACACCAGTTTTAATGCCATTTTTATAGACACCATTTACAGGGAATTTGATATTATAGTTATCATTGCTAAACCATTCTATGTCTCTAATCTCTCCACTCATACGATTCCAGTGGTAACGGTCGATATAGGCTCGCAAATAACGGGCATTTTTGAAAGTTCGTGCATAGCCGATATCATATCCAGAGGCAACACGTTTTTCATGACTTTCACCAACATTAACTTCTGTATCTTGTATATTATAAGGTGCCGGAATCATTTCGTCACGTACAGTTAAACTATGTGACGACGTCGTATGTCCTAGTGGCTTATAGAAATTAGCATAAAATTCATTCTCACCAGTTACATATTCTACACCTAAACTAGCACGCTTATAATGTTCTTTGAAAGCATAATCATAAAAAGCATTAATACCTACATAGCTATGCTCGCCTTTACTTAGTCGTCGATAGCCGAGTCCTATACTGCCAGTTGTGCCTATAGATTGTGTAGATTGATTAAAGTCATATCCATATACAGTTCCGCCCGCATTACGAGTTCCATGGTTCGCATATCCATTGGCAATTTGACTTACACCGCCATGAGAGCTAACTTTTCCTTGTACAAATACTACGCTCTTAGAGTTGTTATCATAATGACCTATAGGTTGTAAGGTCTCTATGCTATATATTGGCTTGTGATTGGTTTGAAACTTCGCTGAAATATCAGTTCGATCAGCCCAATCTTGATAACTGCTAGAATTCACTTTCACAGCAGTATTTGTATCAGCACTATCCGCTAATGCAATAGTCCAACACATCGTACAAGCTGCTACACAGAGTAGCAATCGTATATTAAACTTTGTTTTATGATACATTTACCCAATCCCCCTTCTCTCACATAATTATTATTGCAATATTAAAATGACAAGTCTCTGATCAATTTTAATGCATTGCAACTTATAAACCAACATCGACAAACTGCTGTTCATAAGTGTTTTCCACAGTTTCTTGTACAACCATGTCGCTACGATGTACCTTATCAAGCATCTTGGAACGAGCCGTTGTAATCGCGCTTTCACTATGTTTACCACCACGCCAAGCAAACTTGGATGTACCGATGGTATATTTCAAGGTCGCATAAGGACCACTCAAATGATGAGATGCTGTTTGGTAACCCGCATCAAGAGTAAGATGCGGTGTGATATGGAATTCTGCACCCACTTTAAAACCTTTTATGGCATCACGTTTTTTTAATTTTTTATACCCTACTCTTACAGCCTCTCTACCACGCCAATTATAATAGTCCGCATGGATACGAGCCCAGCGAGCATTTTTGAAGGTCCGTGAGTACCCTACATCAAACCCACTAGCAGCAACCTTTTCTAATAGCATCCAATGATTTTCATAAGCAGCTATACCATAATTATAAAGACTTTGATCAGAATCCATCCCATATGGATACAATCCTGTAGGATCACCCAATACAACACTACGTCCACGTAGTCCTATATATTTTCTATCATCAGTCCCCAGATTTCGGTACAGATTAGCATGAAATTCATTAAGGCCTGCCACATATTCTACACCGCCACTAACGCGCTTATAACCACCTTTAAATACATGGTCATAGAACGCATTAACACCAACATAAGCATGTTCACCTTTACTAAGACGACGATAGCCAATGCCAATATTAGCATTCATTCCTAATGATTCTTTCTTATCTGTTTGCTTATCATGTGTTATAAACGTCCCTGCAGGTCTGGCTGGCTCCAAATAACTATCTAATTTATAAGATGAAATTTTTTCTCCACTGCGCCCAATACGACCTTGTACAAAGACAACGCTTTTAGCATTTTCATCATAATGGGTTATAGGTTGCAAGGTCTCAATATACAATTTATTGATTTCAGTAGATTTTAAACTTTTCGAAGTTACAGTATGTAGATCATCATGTCTATTCGATGATTCACCAACATAATGGTGCTGACTATGCGTCTCTTTCGAATCTTTCATACCAACGCCGACTACCACATCTGTACGGTCCATCCAGCTAGAACGAACAGCCTCTTTCCTAGCTGTATCGGATGCAATTGTTTGTTGTGCAGAATTCAAACCATTGGCCTCTTGAACCTCTGCAGCCATTCCTATTGTAGATATACTGAAAGCCATAGTACCCAAAACCATAGCTTTCAATAATAATTTACCTGACATTATATATAGTCTCCTCTCATGACAATGATAAAACTAACATTTTCTCCATATTATAAATGATCATCAATTTTATAAGTGATCATTAGGTTTTACATACCAATCTTCTTCATATGTATGGCCTATTGTTAACGGACTACGCTCTACCTTATCTAACATTCTAGCGCGAGCATTTGTAATAGCATCATCACTATGTTTACCACCATGCCAAGCAAACTTAGAGGTACCCAATGTATATTTAACAAATCCATAGGCACCACTAGTATCTTTGCTATCCGATGTATAGCCTACATCTAGCGATACATGAGGCGTTACTTGTAATGTAGTTCCTACTTTCCATCCATGACTGTTGCCAATTTCTAGCGTTTTCAATAATGCATTGCTATGATTAGGCACACTAAGACCATTCCAATGATATACCGTCGCATGTACACGAGCCCAACGAGCATTTTTAAATGTACGCGCATAACTTACATCATATCCAGATAATACCTTTTGAGACTCATGTGGCATATAGTAAGCAGGGCCCCCAGCCAAATTAAATGTGAAGTACGATGGCGGTAAATGTATCATATCAGATTGCGATTTCACACTCCCTAAACCTCTATATACATTAGCACGGACTTCGTTAAGACCTGATACATATTCTAGGCCCCCACTTACACGATTAGCATTCTCGGAGAAAGCGCGATCAACGAAGGCATTAACACCAACATAGGCATGCTCATTCTTACTAAGATGGCGATACCCTAAACCTACATTCGCTACAGTGCCTAATGATTTCGTATGTTCATATTTTTCTGCCATATATCGTTGGTCACCTTTACCTGTTACAGGGTTATAAGGATACCAAATCTCATGATATCCGTGATAGTAACTAACAGAATGCTCTTGGCCACCTCGACCAATACCGCCTTGTACAAACAATACGGACTTGGAGTTCTCATCATAATGAGTTAATGGTTGCAATGTTTCTATAGACACTTGTGTACCCACTTTAGACTGTGTGCCAACCTTAATATCTGTGCGGTCCATCCAATTGGATTGCACGGCATCATGTTGTTCCGTGCCTTGTATATTTTGTTGTGTATTGGTTGCATCTTGTATATGTGTAGACTCTACACCCGCTGCAACTCCAATAGCACTAATAGAACAAGCTATGGCTCCAAGAACCATAGCTTTTACAACTAATATTCTTTTCATCTCTCTCATTCTCCCTCTATATGTAGTTCTAAGATGTATATTCATCTTTATTTCATTTTTATTATATGTATATATTTAGATATAGTCAACGAAAGAGCCTACATTTAAACCAACAATAAATACCGTTTAAATCTCAAGTCTGTATATTATTTCATTCTATTGTAAGTAAAAATATACATAAAGAAAAAACCCTCAAAGCTGAGTATACATACTCAAGCTTTGAGGGTTTATGAGGGTTTTGGGAACTTTATTATTTAAATAAAGGCAATAATGCGTTTACCAAACCAGTAAGAGCAGCCATAACAGCTTTAATGATTGTCACTACCATTGCATATTCCTCCTTCTCATACACTCACTTACTAAACTAACTATAAATATCATAAACGAACTTTTTAATTCTAATATGAAATGAGGAGATTTTTACATATAAGGTTTTCATGAGGAAAATAGGGCGATAACAATTATCATCATATATTTGAGGAGAATGGTAGCATACAATGAATTCATAAATCTAAAAAGTTTTTAATTTTTTTGCTCGTTCTTGTATGAATTGGCTAATCATATGTGCACGATCCATACCAAACTCTGGTTCTACCAGTTGATTATATCTATGTTCTACAATCTCCATACAATGATTCATAATGCCATCCCAATCTACTTTCATAGCAGAGGACACATGTTTCAATTCCAGTGTATGAGTCTTGTTAAAGGCTACGGACACATCAGCATTACGGTTGCGCCTAACAGATGCCGCTTTATACCCCAAGGAGTTTCCGTTATCAAAAACAGGAGCAAGCCCGATGAATTCTAGGCTTTCACTATAACGAAGAGCCCCAAAATTGCCCCAATGACGATCTTCATTAGCAATGAGCGCATCAAGCACAATCATTTGCTCTAACTGACTCGTCACATCAGTAAGACCAAATGAATGCAACTGATTCACATAATGCGCGTATTCACTCACATCATTTGGTTTCGTGTTAGCCGTCAATTGCCATGCAGGAATGTATTCTACATTACGATTCGTAAAACAGTCGCAGACCGATACATTCTCAGCTTCATCCGACATATAATCCAAATAATACGTTATATAAGGCACATCAAAATAGGCTAATATGTCGCTAACAACGGCCTCATTGAATGGTTCCTGTTTAAAGGTCAATTCTCCCGCTTTTGAAAGCAAAATTTCATCTCCGCGGTGCAACCAAATCTGACGCAATGTCCCATTATTCGATGTATTCGGCGTCCGACGCCACGGATCATATTGATGTAATGTATCAATAGCGCCTATTAACACTTGATCATCGGGAATTGGATTATCATAAAAATTCACATCAGACCAAGTCACAGAACTATCGCAGGGTTTAACCCAATAATGGTCAGAAATACTCACCATGTACGATCGCATGGACAATTCAAACGCATCTTTTGCCTTATACAAGGCCTTAATAACATCGTAATTAGAACGACTTTGCGGAATAAATCGATGGTCAATAAATTCATTTAAAGCACGTTCTCTGTTATGAGGCTGCCCAAGCATATTAACAGGTACATGAGCCGCATTCAATACATCAACAATATGGGCCCAATTTCTATCATCGAAAATAGCAAACTGTAAGACAGGTACATCCCTATGCATTAACATAAATTGCATGATATTCCCTCCCTTTACTAGTAGCCAATATTTCCATCATTGTAACACAAAACAAAAACACCAGAAAAGCACTCTAATAGCGAATGCAGTTTAAACGCCAATAAAAATATCCCCTTTAGAAGGCGACTTTTGGCCTTCCCCATGAAAGGTTCTATAATAGAGAACGTAGTTTTGGACTAATAAAAATATCCCCTTCGAGAAGCGACTTTGGCTAGACCGCTAGGTCGTTAAAGCCGGTGGAGCTTATCGGAGGGGATATTTTTTATATAGTGTTAAAACAAGTCGCTATTAGAGAGCTTTCACTACCTCTGCACAACGATGGCATAGTGTAGGGTGTTCGCTATCTTGGCCTACTGTATCTCGATGGATCCAGCAGCGTTCACATTTTTCAAGTTCAGATGGAGCAACTACTGTCGCTACACCTGTTTCTTCGTCTTTTACAGCCTCTGCTGGCGCAGCACCGTTTACGATGTGAGCTTCAGATACGATAACGAGTTTAGCTAAGCCTTCTTCACCAAGAGCGTTCAATGCGTCGAATGCAGCACCTTCAGCATATACTGTAACGGATGCATCTAGTGGGTGACCGATTGTTTTGTTTTGACGAGCAAGTTCCAATGCTTTTTGTACAGATGTACGCAAGTCTAACAATTGGCTCCATTTATCAGCCAATTCTTGGTTGAAGTATTCAGGATAGCCTTGTGGCCAATCTTGAAGCATAACGGATTCAGGCATGCCGTCTTCTTTAGGCATGTACTTCCAAACTTCTTCTGCTGTGAAGGAAAGTACAGGAGATACCATAGCTACCAATGTTTTCAAGATTTCGTACATTGCTGTTTGAGCAGAACGACGAGCTACGTTGTTTTTGCTTTCAGCATACATAGTATCTTTCATTACATCAAGGTAGATGGAGCTTAAGTCTACTGTACAGAAGTTATGAATTGCATGGTATAACATGTGGAATTCATAGTTTTCGTACGCATCAGTAACCTTTTGACGTACTTCTTCTAAGCGCAACAATGCCCATTTATCGAATTCGGACATATCTGCATAAGCCACTTTATCAGTGTTTGGATTGAAGTCATCCAAGTTACCGAGCAAGAAACGGAATGTATTACGAATCTTACGATATACTTCGGATAATTGTTTTACGATGTCTTTGGACAAACGTACGTCTGCTTGGTAATCCGCAGAGGATACCCACAAACGCATAACGTCAGCACCGTATACGTCGATGATGTCGCTAGGTGCCACTGTATTACCTACAGATTTAGACATTTTACGACCTTCGCCGTCCACAACGAAGCCATGAGTCAATACAGAATTATATGGTGCTTTACCAGTTGTTGCTACTGCAGTTAACAAGGAAGAGTTGAACCAACCGCGATGTTGGTCGGAACCTTCAAGGTACATAGCACATGGTACATCTAAGCCGTTAACTTCAAGTACGCCAGACCAAGAGGAACCAGAGTCAAACCATACATCCATGATGTCTGTTTCTTTTTTGAACTCATCATGACCGCAATGAGGACATTTGAAACCTTCTGGTAACAATTCTTTTGCACTGTGAGCCCACCAAGCATCGGAGCCTTCTACGGCTACTTTTTCTTGTAATGCTTTGATTGTATCATCGTTGATGATGTGCTCGCCGCAGCTTTCACAATAGTAAATAGGAATCGGCACGCCCCAAATACGTTGACGGGAAATTACCCAGTCACCACGATCGCGAACCATATTGAAGATACGATCATGTCCCCATTTAGGAATCCATTGTACTTGATTGTCGATTGCATCAAGTGCTTGTTGACGATATCCATCTACAGAGGAGAACCATTGTTCTGTAGCACGGTAGATGACAGGATTTTTACAACGCCAGCAGTGAGCGTATTGGTGACGCAAGCTAGATTTGTGAAGCAATGCATTGTTGTGCGCCAAAATTTTGATTACAGGCACTTCTGCATCGTGGATTTCTACACCAGCCAATGGGAATTCAGTATCACCATAACGGTTGTCGTCCACTTGTTTAGTGTAGTTACCAGTTTCATTAACAAGAGATACGATAGGAAGTTCAGTTTTGCCTTCCTTGTTATAACGCATAACGATGTTAAAGTCATCTTCACCGTGTGCAGGAGCTGTATGTACGCAACCAGTACCTGCTTCGAGTGTTACATGGTCACCACACAATACTGTAGCATTACGTTCAACAAATGGATGTTTGAATTCAGCCAATTCTAAATCTGCACCAGAGAAGCGATTTACGATTTCGTAGTCTTCGATACCGATATCTTTCATAGCCGCATCAACGAGTTCAGTAGCCATCAAGTAGTATTCGTCTCCTACTTTTACCCAACCATATTCAAGCTCTGGGTTAACAGAGATTGCTACGTTGGCAGGCATTGTCCAAGGAGTAGTTGTCCAAATAACGGAGTATGCTTGTTTTGGATCTACGCCAGCTGGCAATGTTACCTTTTTCTCGGATACGTAAGGGAATTTTACGTAGATAGAGAAGGATTTTTTCTCAGCGTATTCGATTTCTGCTTCTGCCAATGCAGTTTCGCAGTGTGTACACCAGTATACAGTTTTAAGGCCTTTATAGATGTGGCCGCGTTTTGCCATTTCGCCGAAGATACCAAGTTGTTTAACTTCAAACTCAGGGCGCAATGTCAAATAAGGGCGTTCCCATTCGCCTAATACACCAAAGCGAATGAAGTCTTGTTTTTGGTTTTCTACGCATTCTAATGCATATTCCTTACATTTATTGCGCAAATCAAGAGGCGCCATTTCATGACGGTTAAGACCAGTGTTTTTAATAACCGCATGCTCAATTGGCAAACCGTGCGTATCCCAACCAGGAATGTAACGAGTATAATGACCAGTCATTGTTTTGTATTTCATGATGATGTCCTTCAACGTTTTGTTGAGGGCATGACCGATGTGCAATTTACCATTTGCGTATGGAGGGCCATCATGCAAGATGAAAGGTTTTGCGTCTTTACGCAATTCCAAACGTTTTTGATAAATTTTGTTGTCTTCCCAGAACTTTAAGATTTCTGGTTCGCGCTTAGGCAAATTGCCGCGCATTGGGAATTCTGTTTCAGGCAAATGTAACGTCTTACCGTAATCCATGATGTGCTCCTTTTACATAAAAAAATCGCCCGCCCCCGAAGGGACGGACGTCATATCCGTGGTACCACCCTACTGACCTTCTGTGAAAGCTAGAATATTCCGAGCATACGAAATACCTAGGCTTCATTTTGTGAAAGCCACTTAGACATATAACGGTGTTCACCGGCAGGGTTCCTGCTTGCTCCAAAGTGATCCGCAAATCTCTAGATTTCCAAACCTTTCAGCCCATGAGTTTGGTCTCTACTAAATCCGTCTGAGACATGCCGTCTTTTTCAACGCAATATTCATATAATAGATAATTATAGGGCTCATAAGGGTAGGTTGTCAAATATATTCTACTCGAAATTTATATCATGTTTAACATATACCATTTCACATTATAACTCTTGCGGTACATACGGCTTCTGCACAGAATCTAATAATGCAAAATTCATGGGACTACTTACCAGTTCATTATATTGCTCAACCACGGCTTCTTCCGTTTCACTACGAGGATCAGCAATAAAATCCTCAATCGCTTTATCAAGATGTTTCTTTTGCTCTAAACGATTCTGAGCCTCGGCAGCAGTAATCTTTGCCCCAATCCCATCGGCGGCTTCTTTCTGTGCTTTCACCCATTGGAAATCACTATCGGATTTATGCTCCATAATATGATCTACTATATCGCTATAAATAATCATCATTTCCAACATATTAGCACCATTAGTTTGTCCATTATTACGCATCAGTTTAACAAGACGTTCGCCCTCTTGCTTATAATATGTTTTAACAATAGTATCTAATGCATCATATTTTGGTTCAAATACATCCATTAATGATGAAAGTTTCTCCAACTGCGTGTGAGCAAATGCATAATTATCTGATTCATAGCGCTTTTCTTTATAATACGTATCTAGCTCTTTTACAGCCACCACAATGTCATGCAATACCGGTAATAAAGCATCCGTAGCGGCTTCCAAGTCACTATGCGTATGCCCCGCATCTCGCGCAGCAAGGAGTTCTTGCTCAAGACGTTCATAATCCCGCTCTTTAAACTCAGCTAACGGTATATTTTGTCGTGCTTGCTGCACCGTTTCCATATGTTGATGACTATATTTTACACTCGTGAAATTAAACTCATTTGTGGCGGCCAAATAAAACTTAAAAACACGCCAGATTTCCTTCTCACTATCGCTTTGCGTAGCTTTCACCTGACTGCTATTCCTTAAATTATCCATATTAAACTCACAGCCACTTACAAAGCCTACACTCACTACGATGCACACAACTAAACCTATGCGGCGCCACCAGTTCTGACCAACCATCTATCTCTCCTAAATACTCTACATCCCGATAACTTAATATTACAGATATTGTATAAAATTAATACATCCAATTCAAGATGAGGAAATAGCTGGACATACAGAAGAATGAAACTACTTCGGAACGGTATGATAAAACTGCAAAAATCATGAAATAATAGTAGATATGTATCAATAAATCATAATAGCTATATTTCTCTTGTTTTTACAAACATTAGTTCTATAATATAGATATAAGAAAACCCCATACAAAGTATGGGGTCAACTGAGACAACCGAGAGACGAACATTCCGCTCTTTAATGTCTCTAGGACGTTATCTTTAAACAAAGTATATCAACAACATGTACCTATGTCAACGTAAAGGAGAGAGAGTATGAATACAACAGGTATGACAAAAGAAAAACTTCTAATCGTAACATTACCAAATACATTAACATTTAAACACAAGGGGATTATCGACTTTGATAATATTCTTAAATTATTTAGATGGGATCACAAAGCTAACTCAGTAACAATTGATGCAAGACAATGTAAAATGGCGGATTATCAGTCTTTAATTCTACTAATTCAATATATATGGTATCTAAAAAGAAACCATGTATATGTGAATTTGAGATATACAAAAAATACTCAATTTTATAATATGTGGAAAAATATTGATGGCAAGGGTTGTTTTAACGTTCTAGACAATACACAAGACAATTTTCACTACGTTTACAACAAGCCCATCTTCGCCATTAAATACAAAGATCATAATATTACGCAAATGCTAAATACAATTCGTGATTACGCTATGGACTTACCTACAGATTTAATTAGAGGATATGAGGATGCAGTTCGTTATATCATATCCGAGCTAACATACAATGCATTAGAACACGGTTTTAATCCTCAGATTCCATCATTATTACAATTTAACTGGTATCGAGATAAAAACCAACTATCATTTATTCTTGCTGATCTTGGTGTAGGTATTAAAACACATTTAGAGCAAACCTATGCACCTTTCACAAACAATACAGATGCCATCGCTATGGCACTAGAGCCTGAAATCTCTGGTACATTTGGCGTCAACGTAGGACCTTATAAACAGCAAAACAATGCTGGCATGGGCCTTTACTTATCTAGTAATCTTGGCAAAACATTAGAAGCAGATATGTACATCGTATCGGGCGATGGTGTCGCACATATTTCTCCACTAGATGTAACCTACACAACACTAGAAAACGCTTGGCCTGGCACATTTATATACATGACCATTGGTTTTGATAGGCTAAAAACATATGACCTTCATAAACACCTAGAGGATTTTAGAAAACACGCTACCGAAACTGTAGCTAAACGAAATAATATAGTCCGCGCTCCCGAATTGTATATTGATATGTATAACTATTGCGGAGAACGGTGTGAAGTTAAACTAGAAGCTATTAATCTTAGAGAGCGAAAAATCATACCTGCTATACAAAAAGGAGAAACCGTAATCCTTGATTTCTCTCACGCTATAACAGCTACACACAGCTTCTTAACCGCTTTATTGGCAGATCCAATTAAAATTCTAGGTCTCAAATCATATAAACAAATTAAGATTATAGGGGCTAATGAAACCATTCGGACAATTATAGATTTTGTGTTTGATACATATACTAACTAGAAGCTACTACATAAAAAAAAGGTGTACCAACACAAATCAACGTGTTGGTACACCTTTTTTAATGCCCTACCATATGCTTAATATATTATGCTAATAAAGCTTTTACAAGTTCTTCTGCTTTACCAAAATCATCTACATCTGGGTTCCAGTTACATTTAATTTCAGGTTCTACCACGGAGAAACCATATTTAGTTAATTCTTCACGAAGTACCTTCGTAGATTCACCAGACCAACCGTAGGTACCAAATACGGCAGCCTTTTTATTTTTGAACTTCAATTCACGCAAAAAATCGAGCCAACCAGCTACAGAAGAGATAACACTATTCCCTACTGTTGGGGATCCCACAGCAATAGCTTTTGATTTGAATACTTCTGTCATGATGTCGTTTTTATTTGTTTTACTGATATTAAAGATCTTAACCCGTGTATCAGGAGATTGTTTAGCAATCTCATCAGCAATTTTATGGGCTAATTTCTTTGTACCATCCCACATAGTGTCATATACAACTGTAATTTGGTCTTCTTGGTATGCTTGAGACCACTCATAGTATTTCTCTACGATTTGCAATGGATTTTCACGCCAAATTGCACCATGGCTAGTAGCGATAATATCAATTGGCAAGTTGAGCTTTTGAATTTCTTCAACCTTAGCTTTTACCAATGGAGAGAATGGATTCAAAATATTAGCGTAATATTTCATCGCCTCTGCCCATAGACGACATTGATCAGCCTTATCGGCCCATAATTCTTCTACCGCGAAATGTTGTCCGAACGCATCGTTAGAGAACAAAATATTGTCGCCAGTCATATAGGTTGCCATAGAGTCAGGCCAATGGAGCATGCGCATTTCTACGAATACCAAAGATTTACCGTTGCCGATATCTACAGAATCACCTGTCTTCACAGTTTTAAAATTCCATTCTGGATGATGATATTGACCAACCAAGGACTTAACGGCATTTTCTGTGCAGTAAATCGGCGTATTAGGGATCTTTTCCATCAAAGCTGGCAAGGAACCGCTGTGATCGACTTCGCCGTGATTACATACGATAAAATCAATTTTATTTAAATCAATTTCAGATTCCAAATTGTCTATAAACTCTGAGGAATGAGGTTTCCAAACAGTATCGATGAGGACGGTTTTCTCCTCTTCAATCAAGTACGCGTTTTGACTAGATCCATTATTAATACTGTAATCAGAGCCATGGAATTCTTGCAATTCCCAATCAATTTTACCAATCCAAGACACGTTATTTTTTATATGCTTTCTCATAATAACCTCCATAATTCTTGTGAAAGTCTTTCACAATTAACAATATGTATGGCCTATGTGGCATCTGTGTATATGTACCTATCTATATACCTATGCATATATCACAACTCGGTCATTAACTATGGTTTTATTATAACCATATCGCATACTTAAGTCTGTATCTGCAGGTACAGATTTGATAATTATTCTAAAAACCCACTCAGGGGTAATCAAATACTTTATATGAGTATACCATTGATACACCATGAGTGGTTAGAAGCATATACAGTTATAGGAGTGATTATTTACTATCCTCTTTTTGATAATCCTGGAATTGCTTTATAGATATATAGTGCAATATATCCATCAACTAGACTATGAACAATAGTACCAGCACCAACAAGTACGAACACAACGTAGATAAGATCAATATTAGGCATCGTAGTTGTTGTGTAGAACAAGAGGCAGGCTAGTACTTCTCCAATGGCGTGAATAATGGCACAGACAAGGTTAAATGCAGCGAAAGATAACGCCCCTGTTAATACGCCTGGATGGTGTTTAATATAATAGGCCCCCATCAAGGCAAAGATGATATGAGATGCAGCGCGCATAACGATAACAAGAGGGAACCCTGCTACGAAGAAACCTAACGTGGAACCTATTACGACACAAGCCGCCATCTTACGCGACAAGAACATGGCTAGGAATATAGGTACATGACTAGCCAATGTATACGAAGCCGGTGGAATGACAACTTTCAAAGGCATCATAATAGGAATCATGATAGCTAATGCCATCAATAAAGCAGTAATGGTTAAATTTCGATACATGGAAGAATTCATAAAGGCCTCCTTATTAGCTCTTCTCTCACCTAACAATATGATTATGGTAATTATGATATAAAACCAATCTAATTAATAGCTATGTTAACAGACTTATAGATTAGTGACCTACGTTCCCCCACAAGTTAAGGATGACAACACCAACTACAATAAGCTCTATCCCCAAAATGGTGTACATATTATAGCCCTCACTAAAGATAAAGACAGAAATGAGTGCTGTCACCACGAGCCCTATAGATAAGGCAAGTAAAAAATAAGACAACATAACTCCTCCTACAAAAAAGAGAGGGCCTTACAACCCTCTCTTCAATACATAAGTACGCACTCAATCGCACCTATTATAAGCGTTCAATAACAGCTTGTGCCATTTCTGTCGTACCCACACGTTTTAAACCATCGCGATAGATATCGCCTGTGCGGTAACCATCAACGAGCACTTGTTCAACAGCTTTTTCGATTGCGTCAGCCACTTGAGGCAAATCAAGGGAGTGACGGCACATCATAGCTGCGGACAAGATTGTACCCAATGGGTTCGCCAAGTTTTGCCCCATAATGTCTGGTGCAGAACCGTGGATTGGCTCATACAATGCTGTGCCAGTACCCATGGATGCAGATGGTAAAAGCCCGATAGAACCAGAGATAACAGCACCTTCGTCAGATAAGATATCGCCGAACAAGTTTGTTGTAACGATAACGTCGAATTGTGCAGGATTTA
>OBWK01000525.1_pt1 | contig 18424 bp, 15 predicted proteins | sample 1495251 | NCBI WGS metagenome assembly OBWK01 (sample SAMEA2580065, study PRJEB22360) | human gut metagenome | biome: human gut; feature: human-associated habitat; material: faeces | place: Denmark | collected 2008/2010 | reverse complement strand
TTCCTTGTTTTGGTTCAAGGTTACGAACGAGCACCGCGAGTTTCGCAATTACCTAACAAATAATAATCACTGAGAGGAGCTGTAATTTCAGAACAGCAGAGCTGTTTTCTTATTAAGATATCTTCTTAGATTAAGAATTTTCTTTCCCAATCTTTACTTTACAATGTTTCCGATAACAGGCAATGCCATAATTTACAATATTCTTCATCCCGTCACTCTTTAACCTTGCAGCATACTGACGTTGTTCAATCTGTTTCAGAGCTTCTGTACAAGCTGCCTCCATTCTGTCTTCCTGAGCATATTTCATCTCGATCACCACTCCGACACGATTCTCCGGAACTTCCAGTAAAATATCACAATAACCTTCACCAGATTCTATATTCGACCAGACAGCCCAGTTCTCCATATGACTTAGCAGCCCCAGCAAAACTCCATGATAAAAATTTTCTTTTCTTCCCTTAACTGCCGTATCCCGAATACTGATTGTATTCCATAAATAGTCGTTAAACAAATCTTCTATCGTTTCTGCATCTCCATCTGGAAAAGCCATGCATAATTTATCAAGCTTCTTTACATCCTCAGATGACTTTTCCTGAAACCATTCCCTGATCTGAAGTTCAAACAATTCTTTAATTTCTCTGTTAGGAATTGCCAGACGTAACTTTCTGCTGTCTATTCTTTCACGTTGTGTTAAATACCCTGTTGTAAAAAGTATACTCCAAAGATTCTCAATGGATTTATCCAGTTCATTATATGTCAGTTCCTGTTTTATTTCTTTTATAACCGTTTCTCCCGAAATCAGGTTTTCGATTTCATCTCTCGTCTGTTTATTCGCTTTATCTATAAAACGACTCACAATGCTGTTGCTGCTGGTATTAGACCAGAAATCTTCTGGTATCGCATCAGGATCTGCACATAAATTTCTGCAATAACTGATCACGTCCCAGGGACAATACACTGCTTTCTTTCCAAACTGATAACCATCATACCATTCCCTGATTGTTTCATGGTAGTCAGAAAGCCCAAAATATTTCAGCATTTCTGCGACCTCATCATCTGTAAATCCAAAGAACTCATCAAACTGTACACTCGTAATCGAAAAAACATTAAAATTATTTAATCCTGTAAAAATGCTTTCCTTCGCAATTCTCAGGCATCCCGTAAGTACTGCAAAAAACAGGCTCGAATTTGTCTTCAAAACATTTCCAAACATGTTTCTGATCAAAGATACCATCTCGTCATAATATCCATACTGGAACGCTTTATCTAATGGCACATCATACTCATCAATCAAAAGAACCGCTTTTTTTCCATAATGTTTCTCCAGTAATACAGTTAATATAAGCAGCGCCTTCTCCATTGTGGCATCAGACATTTTGAAATCGCCATGATCATCAACGACAGTCAATGCTTTATAAGAGTTTTTTTCTTCCTCTGTAAGGCGGCTGCTCTCTGCCAGAGCACTAAGTCTCCACGCCTCCATTCCCAGAGTATTCTTCAGCGATTTCCGGGCTGACTCAAAATTTAATCCCTCCACATTCTTCAATGTAAGCGAAATTACCGGAAACTTTCCCATATATTCTTCACACAGTTCTTTTTCACGGGATACCTTCAGTCCATTAAACAGCGATTTATCACATCCGATTTCCAGAAATGACTGCAGCATATTCATATTCAGAGATTTTCCAAAACGGCGAGGACGTGTAAACAGATTCACTTCTCCCCAGTTATGAAGAAGTTCTGTTATCATTTCTGTTTTATCCACATAGTAAAAATTATGCCGGATTATTTTTTCAAAACTATCTATTCCAATTGGCAGTTTCTTTCTGTTCCGCATATTTTTCATCCTCCTTCATTACCAGATTTTGCAAGTCAAACGGATATTCGCAATCCGCATTCGGTTAAAAAATTCCCCAAAAAACAGCTTCCCTGATTTTAGATAATGATAACATGAAACATTTGTAACGTAAAGCAGGAGTTACTGCCACTTCGAGCCCGACTAAGCCAGAAATAATAACAGCAATTTTTATTTCAGACAGGAATTATTTATGCTAAAATATACCTAATTATAACAATTCCGACGTAATTTCCTAAGCATAACAAAACAGCAGCCATTGTGGTACTGTTTAGAGTATCTCACAATGGCTGCCTGTCTGATATCACAATTTCATTTGTTATTTCTTATACCAGAATTTCTTACATTTCACCAGTACCTTTCCATCCGGAGCATCTGCCATCCTTCCGATTTTAAACCTGTAATTTTTTGTCTTTCCGGCCGGAATATTTACATTGTAGGTTTTGGTCGGTGTTGCAGTTTCATCCAGTGGTATCTCAAAATACATCGTTACCTTTGTAATCGTATAACTGGAAGTGTTCTGCATACGGGCAGTTATATACAGCTCTCCTGTGTTCGGATTGTACTCATATCCCTTGTAGCTGACTTTGAGCTGGTTTAGCTTAGGTATCGCTGACTTATACCAGAACGATAAGCATTTTACCTTCGGCGCTTTATATGGCTGCTGAGTCATTTTTCCAATATAAACCGTCTTATTCACTGTCTTTCCGGGATTGATCGTTACACTGAAGGTCTGGGTTATGGTTCCATCCTCCATAATAGGTATCTCATATCCCATCTTCACTTTTGTAATCGTGTAACTCGAAGTATTTTTCAGACTCAGCTTCAGATATAACTTTGCTGTATCATTGTCATATTCGAATCCTCTGTAGGTTACTTTAAGCTGTTTGGCAGTTGGCTTGGCAGCAGCCGATGCTACCCTTGGGAAAAATAAAAGTGCTGCAAATGCCGCCAGAAGAAAAAATGCCAGATAGCTTCTGCTTTTTCTTACAAATCGTTCTTTCATACTCATAAAAATCTCCTCCTCCCTGATACGCTGTTATAGTTTCAGACAAATATCAGGAAATACTTTTGGTACACCTGATACTTTGCTCAGTTTTTTATATATTTACAATACAATATCAGGAAGAAATTTTCTATTAACTATTGGTTAGTTTTTTATAAGCGCCATTACAGTCATCTATAATTTTGATTGTAATTGACCTAAAAAGAAGCAGATCTCCGTTTCTGAACTCAGAAATGAAAATCTGCCAGCTTAACTTATGATACTAACGGCAATATATAATTCACCCAGAAGCATGACATAGGCATGATCAGCACCATCGCCGGTATCATGTCCGCAGTTGGGAAGTTCTTCAGCTTCACCATACGAAAACCGGTTGCAAGCATCAGAAACCCGCCACAGGCTTTAAAGTCATTGATCATGCCCGGTGTAGTCAGCGGGAAAATCGCCGTTGCTGCAAAGAACAGGATCAGGAAAATAATCACCTGCGGAATGGCGATCATACACACTACCATTCCCAGGCTGCAGGCAAAAATAGCTGCTGTAAATAAATCCAGAATAGATTTGGAGATCAGCACTGAATGATCCCCGCTCATTCCGGATACGATAGAGCCATAGATTCCTGTTCCGCTTGCACAGAATAATACAATAATCGTCACCAGTGTATTCATAAACTCATCCTCAGAAAGCTCTGAATTTGAATTCTTGATAAATTTGCCGATCACACGCTGCATAACACCGGCACCGGCATTAATCCTTTCTCCAAGATGAATCGCAAGTCCGATTCCCGTACCGATCACAACAGAAAAAATAACCGCCGGCATATTTTCCATCAGACCGATGGTGCTGATTCCCATTCCCATAGAACATACCCCGAATACAAGGGTAATATCCTCTTTGAATTTTGGACTTAATTTGTGCCCCACAAAAGCACCCAGGATTCCGCCTATAACTATGGATAATGCATTGATAATTATTCCAATAGGCATAACCTTTTTCTCTCTCCTTTATCTTTATCTTTTTTCTTCTTCATAAATATTATACCCATCTCTGCCATTCTGTTTTGTCTTATATAATGCAGTATCTGCATTTTTATACAGATCAAGATATCCTGTTCCATGTTCCGGAGCAAATGCCATTCCGGCACTAATGGTAATATTCTTTCCATTCATTTCCATAAACGATAATTCTTCAACCTTTTTTATCAGACTTTCGATTCTGGAAACAGCAACTTCTCTGCTGTCCGTTTTCCTCATATATACTACAAATTCATCACCACCAATCCTACCAACAATATCTCCTTCACGAAAATGTTCATGAAGCACTTCACCAAATTTGTGCAGAACTTTGTCCCCTGTAATGTGTCCATATATATCATTTACTTCCTTAAAATAATCCACATCCATGATCACAAAAGTTCCCGGTTCCTGCGGGTGTTCCTGCAGAACATTATGGATCCGTTCTTCTGTACTTCTCTTATTGTACGCGCTGGTCAGTGCATCTGTCTCTGCTGCCTGAATAAGCTGTTTATCCTTTGATCTGTTCTTAACAAATCCCCAAAGGAACAACATGCTTACCATAACACAAAACCCGATTGTAAAAATCAGTTCATATCTTCGTACAAAGTTATAAGATTTCTGCGCTTCAGAAACAGGGATAACATAACAAATCATCCAGTCATTCAATCCCATATCTGTATAGGCCAGATAACGGTCTGAATTATAATCATTTCCAATTCTTATTTTCATCAGTCCATCGGCACCCACTGTAAAATCTTTTTTCACTTCTGTCAGGGACGAATCAAAAATAAGTGTCTGATCATCATAAAATTCAAAGAAGTTATCGCCATATTCAATCTCATGATAGGCAAAATCACCATCATACGCAATAATCTCACCATCACTGGTAGTAATCAGTGTATATCCTACATCTTCAAAGAAATCGTTAAACAGCATACGGCTTAATGCAGTTACGTTATAAGAACCACCCAGAACTCCTATCACTTTTCCGTTTTTCCAGACCGGTACGCCCAGAATTACACGGGTTTCTTTATCTACGCTGCTCTCCAGTGGATCGCTTAGTGTTTCTTTTCCCTCCATTCCTTCCTTAAAATATCTCCTCAAAGATACATTCTTCTCTGCTCCGTTATCATAATGAGCCGTACCATCTGCTTCAATCAGTGCTGTACGCTCTAAAGCAGTTTCCTCTTCAAGCGATATTAACATTTCCATATTTTCATCCGACACAAGTTCTTCGGATTTTCCAATCTCTTTTGCTATACCCCTCAGATATCCATAATGAATATCCAAAATTGCTTTAATATGTTCACTCTGTCTGGAAACATTCGTCTTAATTACTTTCTGCGAGTTACGCTCAATAGAATTCTGCGTGCATACCAGAAATATGCCCAGACTTACTGCTACCGCACACACAAATATAAGAGCAGCAGCTACATACTCAGTGATTTCATTTTTCTTTCTCATAAACATCTCCTTTCACCCCACATTTTTCTGTTTGTCTTTTGTTGGGTTACATTATACACACACTTTCCCGAAACTGCGGTCAAAATACTTTCACTGTTAATCCTCTGTAACAGATTTGTGTAATACATATATCTGTCGCTTAAACCTTCAGGACAATTTTAATATATCAAATCGAACTGTGAAAATCCAGATAAATCGTCAAATTTTCGTCAAAAAAAGACAGACTCTCTATTTTCTTTCAAGATATCTGTCTTTTTAATCATATACATTACATTGGTTCTAAAGTGTGTTTAAACTTTACGCAAGATATGCGTCACATTTTATGGGAGATTTTTTCAAACCCACACTGGTATGCCAGATGATCAGATCAGCTTAACAATATCGTTATACATAACAAATACCATCAGCGCCATCAACAGCATCAGCCCTGCGAAATGGATGCCGCCCTCCACCTGTCTGTTAATCGGTTTTCTGCGGATTGCCTCTATGACAAGGAATACCAGCCGTCCACCGTCCAGTGCCGGAAACGGAAGGAGGTTCATAACTCCAAGGTTTGCAGAGAGCAGAACTGCCAGATTAAGCATATTCATCCACAGGATCATGGTTCCTTCGCTTTTGCTTTCCTCATACGTAGTTCCGATTGCATCCACAATTCCGACCGGACCACTCAGATCTTTCATTCCAAGCTTTCCGCTGACCAGCTCTTTCAGGCTGAGAATCGTTGTACGTACCATATATTTTACTTCTACGGCACCATATTTGACTATATTCAGCCCTTTTGCTTTTTCAGAATACATATTGTAGGTAAATCCTGATTCTGCCGTACGGTATTCTTTTGGTGTAACCGTAATATCATATTCCTGTCCGTCCCTGGAATAGGTAATCTTTACAGACTTTTCTGTCAGCGGATTCTCCTGAATATATTTCTGGTAATCTGCTGCATTTGTAATCTTCACTCCATTAATGGATGTGATCACATCTCCCTGCTGAATCCCTGCTTCCTGCAACGGCATTCCATCCATTACAGATTCCACTGTCATGGCAGAAGTATCATCCCCGTTGAAATTGCAGCCCAGAAGGTATCTCACATTTGTATCCGACTTATAGGAAATGTCCATCTTCTTTCCATCACGCTTAACAGTCAGGTTAATGGTATCTCCCTCTTTCAGCTGGTTCAGATAGGAATATACATAGAGATCTTTTCCCAGATCAATGTGATATCCCTGATAACCGGTAATAATATCTCCCTCTTTCAGTCCTGCCGCCTCAGCCGCAGAACCTTCCTTTACGGAAAGAACTCTGGATGGTTCATATCCTACAGCACCTACAATGATCACAGACAATACAAATGCCATGATAAAGTTAAATACCGGTCCTGCGGCAACTACAGAAATCCTGCCCCACACAGACGCACTGTTAAAAGTTCCCGGTTCATTCTCTATGTCCGTATCCTCCCCCAGCATGGCACAGGAGCCACCGATAGGAAGAAGTTTCAGTGAATATCTGGTATCTCCTTTCTCAAAACTGTAAAGTCTTGGTCCCATTCCCAAAGAGAATTCTGTGACCACGATCTTATTCAGCTTTGCAAAAAGAAAATGTCCCAGCTCATGAAAGAGAATGATTGCACTGAATATGACAATTGCAATAATAATTTTCAATCTACCACCTGCTTTCAATCCAACGATAAGTTTCTTTCTCAATCTCCAGAATCTGATCCAGGTCCGGATCCTTTACTGCTGTATGTCTGCTCATAGACTGCCCGATAATCTCGTAAATATCCAGAAAGCTGATTTTTTTCTGAAGGAATTTGCGGACTGCCAGCTCATTTGCAGCATTAAAAACGGTTGGCATACTGCCGCCTGCCCTTGCCGCTTCCACCGCCATTGGAAGACCTTTAAAAGTTTTCCTGTCCGGCTCCTCAAAGGTGATCTGCTTCAACATATGAAAATCCAGTCTGTCGCCTTTTAAAAATCTTCTGTCCGGGTAGCATAATGCATACTGTATCGGAAGTCTCATATCCGGTGTTCCAAGCTGTGCCATCACTGCACCGTCCTCGAATTCCACCATAGAGTGGATAATACTCTGCGGCTGAACCACAACCTGAATATGATCCAGATCTACATCAAAAAGCCATCTGGCTTCCATAACTTCCAGACCTTTATTTACCAGAGTTGCAGAATCCACTGTAATCTTCTGTCCCATTACCCAGTTCGGATGCTTCAGCGTATCCTCCAGAGTCACCTTCTCCAGATCTGCTGTTTTCTTTCCGCGGAAAGGACCGCCGGATGCAGTGATGAGCAGTTTATGTATCTGCTCTCTTTTCTCTCCATGAAGTGCCTGGAAAATAGCACTGTGCTCGCTGTCTACAGGCAGGATCTGCACACCGAACTGCTTTGCCAGCGGCATGATCAAATGTCCGGCTGTTACCAGTGTTTCCTTATTTGCCAGAGCAATATCCTTACCTGCAAGGATTGCTTCCATAGTTGGTCTGATTCCTATCATTCCTACGATAGCGGTCACCAGAATGTCTGATTCCTCCATTCTGGCAAGTTCGATAAGACCACCCATCTGGCTTACGATTTTTACATCCAGATCCTGCACACGTACTGCCAGATCTCTGGCTGCCTCTTCTTTCCAGACTGCAACAAGTCTGGGATGAAATTCACGTATCTGCTTCTCCAGCATTTCTACATTGCTGCCTGCTGCAAGACCAACTACTTCCAGGTCATCATTTGCACGTACCACATCCAGTGTCTGTGTTCCGATCGAACCTGTAGAACCTAAGACTGCTACTTTTTTCATATTGTACCTCATTTCAATACTTATACAACAATTTTATAAAATTACTTCTGACCTGACAGTTCTCATATCAGAAAATACTGTAAACATGTATATCAGAAGAATATATGCTCCGTTAGAGCGCGTCTGAAAAAGGCTTTCTGCAAGATGTGCGTCACAATTTGTGGGATATTTTGCCCGGATGAGGGCGCCGTAGCGGGCTACGGCAACTGAATTCGGGTGAAATATCCCGTAAAGTGGGGCATGCAGATTGCGGGAATGATTTTTCAGACACGCTCTAGATCTCAATCATCACAAGAGAGAGGAAATAAATAACCGGTGCTGTGAAGATCACACTGTCAAATCTGTCAAGGATTCCTCCATGTCCCGGAATTAATTTTCCATAATCTTTAATCCCCTGATTTCTCTTGATCGCAGATGCAGCCAGATCGCCTACCATGGAAATCAGCGCTCCGATTGCACAGATCACAGCATATTCCAGCATCGGTCCCTGAGTGGCTGCTGCATAGATCACACCAAGAAGTGCAGCTCCTGCCACACCACCCACAGCTCCCTCCACAGATTTCTTAGGGCTGAGGACAGGTGCCATTTTATGTTTACCGATCAGCATTCCCACACAATATGCGCAGGTATCACATCCCCATGAGCACAGAAAGATCAGCCATACGTGGAACTTTCCACCGGGAAGCTCTCTGGTAAGATAAATAAACGACAACATAACTGCCACATACACAATACCAAACAGTGCAGGCATTACCTGCCCTGCCTCATAGGTTGGATAAGTGAACACGTATACAAACATGAGCAGCACAAGTCCGAAAATGATTGCCAGCACTCCATACCTCTCAAAATCAAGCAGTACTGCCAGATAATATAATACTGCGCCTAAATAGCCTGCTACTGCCAGCAGATTTATCTTCTCATCCTGCACCTTCATTGCTCTGTACAATTCTCTCATTCCAATGAGAGAAACCGCAAGAAGTGTGAAAAACAGCACATAATCACCGCTGATAATAGTGGCAAGCGCAATAATCACAAGCAGGATTCCGCTTAAGAGTCTTGTCTTAAACATTCTTTACTCCTCCTTAACTCCGCCGTATCTTCTGTCTCTCTGATTATATTTCTCAATAGCCTTAATCAGCTCTGCTTTATTAAAATCCGGCCATGCCACATCTGTGAAATAAAATTCTGTATAAGCCATCTGCCATAACAGAAAATTGGAAAGTCTCAATTCACCGCTTGTGCGGATCATCAGATCCGGATCAGGGATTCCTGCCGTATCCAGGTAATTGTCAAAAACGTGCTCATCAATTTCTTCCGGCTTTACTTTTCCATCTGCAGCATCCTGAGCAAGTTTGCGGATACCTCTTATGATCTCATCTCTGCTGCCGTAGTTCAATGCGATTTGGAAATAGATTTCATCATATTTCTGAGAATATTGTTCCAGACGTGCAATACTTTCCTGAATATCCTGATCAAATGCCGAAACCTCTCCGATCACCCGGACACGCATTTTGTTCTTATCTGCCAGTTTAATACATTTTTTCAGATAACTTCGGAACAGTTTCATCAGACCGTCCACCTCATCTTTGGAACGTTTCCAGTTCTCTGTGGAAAAAGCATATACAGTCACATATTTAACTCCCAGCTCCTTCATATAGTCACAGACTGTTTCCAGATTTGCACAGCCCTTCACATGTCCGTAACTTCTGGGCATTCCCTTTGCCTTCGCCCAGCGTCCATTACCATCCAGAATAATGGCAATATGATTTGGTACATTCATACTCTTGTTTCCTTTTCTTATCCTGTTATTCCTTTAACCTTACTGTCTCATCATAATGAACCACAGTTTCCGGTCCATTATCTCATTCAGATAAAAAGAGAGCCCGCATTCATGGAGCTCTCCTTTTCGTTTCCCTTATACGGTCATGATTTCTTTGCTCTTTGCATCCACTGCCGCATCAACTTCTTTGATATATTTATCTGTGCTCTTCTGGATTTTCTCCTCAAGTTCTTTGATCTCATCCTCAGATACATCCTGTTTTGCAAGTTTCTTAAATGCATCATTTGCATCACGACGAATGTTGCGGACTGCTACTTTGGCTGCTTCGCCTTTTTTCTTGACATCTTTAACCAGTTCCTTACGGCGTTCCTCTGTAAGTTCCGGGAATACAAGGCGGATTACTTTACCATCGTTGCTTGGATTTAATCCAAGGTCAGAGGTAAGGATTGCTTTCTCAATTCCTTTGATCAGGCTGCTTTCCCATGGCTGGATCTGGATCATACGAGCTTCCGGGACAGTGATATTTGCCACCTGCTGAAGAGGTGTCGGAGCTCCGTAATAATCTACGGCGAGTTTGTCAAGGATATGCGGGTTCGCACGTCCTGCACGAATTGTAACCAGTTCGCTCTCAAGGCTTGCCAGTGTCTTTTTCATTTTCTCTTCATATTTCTGAATTCTCTCATCCATTAGGTTCGTCTCCCTCTTTTTATAGTTTTTATATTACACTTTCTCTGTAAACTGACTTATAAGCCTTACTTATACAGTAACCTTAGTTCCGACAAATTTGCCATGTACTGCATTGATGATGCTGTCTTTTTCATCCAGTGCAAATACCAGCATCGGCATCTTCTGTTCCATACACATGATCGATGCTGTCAGATCCATAGCTGCCAGTTTCTTTGCAACTACTTCTTCAATGGAAATTTCATCATATTTTACTGCATTCGGGTTTGTCTTCGGATCACTGTCATAAATTCCGTCAACAGCTTTTGCAAGAAGGATTGCTTCTGCTTCGATCTCTACTGCGCGAAGTACAGTGGCTGTATCTGTGGAGAAGTAAGGATGTCCTGTACCGCCTGCAAAGAATACGATCTTGCCCTGTGCAAAGCTTGCTTCCACTGCATCCTTAGAGTAAAGGCTTGTAAATGCACCGCATACAAATGGTGTAAAGATTTCTGTCTTTAATCCAAGGTATCTGCAGATATCAGATACATAAATACAGTTCATAACTGTTGCAAGCATACCAATCTGATCAGCCTTATTCCTGTCGATAGTCTCACTGGTGCGTCCTCTCCAGAAATTACCTCCGCCGATCACAATGCCGATTTCCAGTCCTTCCTCAGCAATTGTCCTGATCTGCTTTGCAACTTCAATAACAGTCGCCTCGTCAAATCCGGTCTTCTTTTCACCGGCAAGGGCTTCACCGCTTAATTTTAATAATACACGTTTCATAGTAACTGTCTCCTGAAATTAATTTTATCGCAGGTAACAGAGGATCGGAATACCTCCTCTGTTACATTCGTAGTTCTATTCTACCATATTCCGGCAACAATTTCATTACCATTTTCATCAACTGTTGTAGAAACTGTGAAATTGCTGTAATAATGGAATCCTGTTTTACCTGTCTCAGGATCATCCTCATAGCTGCTGCCCTGTGGAGAACCGCATGCGCCTTCCAGTGCATCCAGAGACTGACCGATATACTGTTCTGCTGTGGAAATCATATCGCCGCCATTTCCCGGATCATCGTTACTGCCCGGATCATCATTAGTACCCGGATTGTCTGAGTTTCCCCCATTGCCCGGATCATCTGAACTATCCCCGGTTCCATTGCCACTGTTATTATTCTGATCAGAACTGTTGTTACTATCTGTGGAATCAGAATTATCTGCAGACTTCTTATCACTGTCGTCTGTGGAATCTGATTCTGACTCACTGTCATCTGTAATGCCAAGACGTTCCTTTACCGCATCAAGCGTGGATACTTCTTTTGTTGATGTACCTGTCAGATATTTTGCATATGGGATCGCATCATCATCTGTGCCATCCATACATAACGTAATCTGCGAAATTGTTCCAAGCGGAATATCGCGGAAAAAGCATTCATTCTTGTCCTCATCAGCATATGCAATACGGATATCATAGGAAGCTGTACTCTTGTTGGATGTTGTCTGTGTATCTGATGTCTGTGTATTTGCAGTCTGTGTATTTGCAGTCTGCATATAATACAGTGCCTTGTCCTTATCTGTCAGGGTAAACATTCCATTGATGAGATCATCTCCCCATCCTCCATCCTCGTCTGCATCATAATCCTCACTGTCTTCATCCACATGAGTCCGGATATAGAGTGACTGGATGTCATCCCCTGTATTATTTACAAACACAATCTTAGATGCTGTGGAAGTTTTCTCCCCCATTACATTCTTTATGTCTTCATCTGCTGTCTGCTGCATATCCACCATATCGACTGCCTTGGTTACTTCAGGAGTCGGGGTAGCTGTTACCTCTACAGGTGCTGTCTCTGTTGTCTTTTTCTTACCACATCCGGCAGCTGCCACTGTCATTACTAACAGACCTGCCAGTATTAAATAACGTTTCTTCATAATATATTCCCTCCTGCTATATGGAATATCTTTTTCTTTTTAACAATGTCATTTTTTCAATTTCCTATTATTGCAGAGTATCGAAAACTTGTCAACTAAGCCTCTGCCGATTTCATACAATTTTAAGACTTTCAGGTTTTTAAAGTTTCTGCCTGCGGACGCATTCTTATGAAAAAATCACATTTTTCCTACTTCATATTATTGCACAAAAGGAAACGCTCACTGTAATCAGCGGATACTCACCAGAAAGGATGTTACTGTGACTTTCACTCGCAAAAAACACCTCGCGGAATATTACCAGTGAACAGTAACGAAAGGACTACCATGTTGCTCTGGCAGTCCTTTCTCATCTCTTTGTGGTCATATTTAATATATTTCTATTCTGCCAGCTTCATCAGAAGTTCCACGCATTCTTCCTCTGATAAAACCGAAGTATTCAGGCAGATATCATAATTTTCCATTTTTCCCCATTCATGTCCTGTATAAAAGTTATAATAATCTCTTCTCTGACGGTCTTTATATGCAATCCTGTCAAGTGCTTCCTCCTGAGAAATATGCTTATTTTTCTTAATCCGTTTAATACGGTCTTCCATATCAGATGCATAAATATACACGCGAAGCAGCTGATTATCATCCTTCAGAATCTGGTCTGCACATCTTCCCACAAAAATGCATGGACCTTCCTGTGCCAGGCGCTTCACTGTCTCTTTCTGCGCATGAAACATCTTCTCCGGAATCGTCAGGCGTTTTTTATCCTGCGATTCTTCTGACATCATTACTCCGATTGCATAAAGAAGACTGGTCTTGCCTTTAAATTCATTGATGATTTCCTGACTGATTCCATGCCTCTCTGCTTCCTTCGGCAAAAATTTACTGTCGTAACAGGGAACTCCCATTTTTTCTGAAAGCAAAGCTGCAATATATCTTCCACCGCTTCCATACTGTCTGCTGATCGTGATTGTTTTCATAGGGCACCACTCCTTTCAGCTCATCTGCCTGAAAATGAATTGTTATTTTTTTATCTATATGATAGATTATAAGAATTTTCGAATATTTTTGCAATATCCATTAATTTTTTCATAACATTTCACAATTTTGAGCCAAAGGATTTAGTAATATTATCAATATAGATTCTTAACCTTAAATTCACGCTCTGCTTCTCTTCTCTGGTCTTTCTTTGCGATATCCTGTCTCTTGTCATAAAGTTTCTTGCCTCGAGCCATTCCAATTTCCACTTTTACCAGACTGTCTTTGAAATAAACTTTCAGAGGTACTAAAGTTAACCCTTTTTCTTTGAGCTTTGCTTCAATCTTATTGATCTCATATCTGTGAAGCAGAAGCTTACGGATTCTCAACGGGTCTTTGTTGAAAATATTGCCTTTTTCATAAGGGCTGATATGCATTCCGTAGATGTAAACCTCTCCGTTCTCTACACGGATAAAGGATTCCTTGATGCTGCATTTGCCCATACGCAGGGATTTTACTTCTGTTCCTGCAAGGGCAATACCGGCTTCATAAGTATCTTCTATAAAATAATCATGAAATGCCTTTTTATTATTGGCAATCAGCTTCATTCCTTTTTTCTTTGCCATAATATCCTCCAAGCCATTTTTATTTAATTCTCTTCTTCATCATTCCAGATATCAGCAACCAGCTCAAAATCTACTGTTTTGAGCATTTTATCTGCATCTGCCACACGGACACAGACTTTATCTCCCAATTTGTAGACTTTCTTTGTCATCTCTCCGCGGAGTTCGTAGGTTTCCTGGTCGAAGATATAGTAGTCATCCCGCAGAGTGTTGACATGTACCAGACCTTCTACTGTATTTGGGAGTTCTACGTAAAGCCCCCATCCGGTAACGCCTGAGATAATTCCCTCGAATTCCTCTCCCAGATGGTAGGACATATATTCTGCTTTCTTCAGCTTGTCTGATTCACGTTCTGCCTCATCTGCACGGCGTTCACATACACTGGACTGTCTCGCAACTTCATCAAGGATTTCAGCATAGTGTTCGGTTCTGCCTTCACGCATCAGTCTGCCTCGTAAGTTATCCTTAATGATCCTGTGGATCTGCAGATCAGGGTATCTTCTGATCGGAGATGTAAAATGGCAGTAATATTTTGCTGCCAGTCCAAAGTGACCGCTGCATTCTGTTGTATATTTCGCCTGTTTCATGGAACGCAGCACCAGACGGCTGATCATTGCTTCATTCGGAAGCCCTTCGATACTTTCGATGATCTGCTGGATTTCTTTTGGCGTGATTTCTTCTTTTGCTTTCTGAATCTTCACACCCTGATTGTGAAGTAATGTCAGAAGACTCTCCACTTTCTCCGGATCCGGGTTATCATGGGTTCTGTATACAAACGGAATCTCTTCTGTGCAGTATTCCTGTGCCACAGTCTCATTTGCCATCAGCATGAAATCTTCAATGATTTTGGTTGCCACATTTGCTTCATATGGCTTAACATCGATTGCTTTTCCTGCTGCATTGAGAATAATCTTGCTCTCCGGGAAATCAAAGTCAATGGAACCCCTGTGATGGCGGCTGTTTCGTAAGATTCCGGACAGTTCTTTCATCATAAAGAACATCGGGATAAGTGCATCATACCGTTTCTTTGCTTCTTCGTCTGTGTCCTCAAGAATGTTCTTTACATCAGTATAGCACATTCTCTCATCTACGTTAATCACTGTTTCCGCGATCTGATGGGAAACTACCTTACCCTTTTCGTTAATGTCCATCAGGCAGCTCAACGCCAGTCTGTCCTCTCCCTGATTCAGAGAACAGATTCCATTGGAAAGACGTTCCGGCAGCATTGGCACAACGCGGTCTGCCAGATAAACACTGGTTCCACGTTTCAGTGCTTCCCTGTCCAGAGCACTGTTATACTGTACATAGTTGCTTACATCTGCGATATGGACTCCCAGATGGTAAATGTCCCCCTCTTTTGTCAGGGAAATCGCATCATCCAGGTCTTTGGCATCTTCGCCGTCAATAGTGACTGTCTGCAGATGTCTCAGATCCAGTCTTCCATCTCTGTCTGCATCCAGCACATGATCCGGAACACGCTGAGCCTGCTTCATTACTTTCTCAGGAAATTCACTTGGGATTCCGAAGCTCTTGACGATTGCCAGGATATCTGTACCCGGTGTTCGGATATTTCCCAGATTCTCCTTAATTTTTCCTTCAGGATTCTTATTTCCGGAGCCGTAATCTGTGATCACCGCGATTACTTTATCACCATTTTTAATTCCTGCTGCTTCTTTTCTCGGAATGAAGATATCTTTGGAAAATTTCGGATTATCACTGATCACAAAACCGAAATCCCGATTTAACTGGTAAGTTCCTACAATTTCAGGCATACCACGTTCCAGAACCTTCACAACTACACCTTCCTGGCGTTTTCCCTCTTTTTTGTCATCTCTGATGATGATCCTTACTTTATCCTGATGCATGGCTGTTCCTGTATCACTTTCAGGAATAAAGATATCCTCATCCTGTCCTTCGATTTCTACGAAGCCGAAACCTTTGGGATGTCCAATGAATGTTCCCTCAGCCTGGATCCCCTCCGGCTGCTCTTTTTTATTTTTATCTTTTTTATTTTTATCTTTCTTCTTTCTGCCATACTCTGATCCGTATTCTTCTCTTCGGTCATCGTAATAACGGTCATCTTTTTTCTTTTTCCATTTTCCTTTGACCTTTTCATATCTGCCCTTGCGGTCTACAGATACCTTTCCTTCCTCGCAAAGTTCGTCCAGAACATCATACAGCTCTCTTTTCTCTTCTTTTGAAAGTCTCAGAAGAGAAGAAATCTCGCGGAGTCTCATTGGCTGATAAATAGGATCTCCCATCAGTTCCAGGATAAACTTTTTTCTTCTGTCCATATCTTTTTTACTCATATTACTCCTCACAGCCTCCGCAGAGGACTTTTATCTGATTCAGCTCTTTATGACACAAAAAACACTCTTGCACATAACAAGAGTGTTTCAAATTTCTTTTCTGATTAACCAAGCATATTTAATGCTACAGAAATTACAAAAAATAAAATTCCCATAATAGTGGTTGCCTTAACAAGTCCGCCCTCCATGGAACGACCTTTGTTCTTACCCCAGTATGTTTCTGCTGCTCCGGCGATAGCACCAAGTCCCTGCTGCTTACCTTCCTGCATAAGAACTACTACTGTAAGAGCGATGCAATCTATTATGAAAATGACACTCAGAATGATCTTAATAATCTGCACTTCGTTACACCTCCTAATCAACTGAGTTTCATTGTAACATAGCCGGATGGGGATTTCAACCACAATTCAGAGTTTTTGTCAGGTTTCTTAACAATTTTTTTCATTTTCTTTAAAAGGATTTTCATACACTGCCAGTTCTCCCAAGGCCTCATGGATACGAAGAAGCTGGTTATATTTGGCATTTCGGTCCGAACGGCAGGGTGCACCTGTCTTAATCTGGCCGGCACCTGTGGCAACTGCCAGATCTGCGATAAATGAATCTTCCGATTCTCCTGATCTGTGAGAAATTACTGCCCTGTATCCCGCTTTCTGTGCCATTTCCACTGCATCCAATGCTTCTGAAAGTGTTCCTATCTGGTTTAATTTTATCAGAATGGCATTTGCCGCTCCCAGTTTGATTCCACATGCAAGACGTTTGATATTCGTGACAAACAGATCATCACCTACAAGCTGTATTTTATCTCCCAGTCTTTTTGTCATCTGTTTCCAGCCTTCCCAGTCATCTTCCTCAAGTCCATCTTCAATGGAAACAATCGGGAACTTCTCTGTAAGTTTTTCATAATATTCTATCATCTCGCTGGAATCCCTGAGAACTTCTTCCCCTTTCATTTTTCCTTCTCCGGGGAAAACATAAACGCCTCTTTCTTCATCGTACAGTTCACTTGCCGCAGCATCAATTGCAATGCTGATATCCTTTCCGGGTTCATACCCTGCCTTTTTTACTGCTTCCAGAATCACTTCCAGGACGCTTTCTGAATCGGAAAGATCCGGTGCGAAACCTCCCTCATCCCCGACTGCTGTTGACAGACCTTTTTGTTTCAGGATAATTCTGAGAAACTGGTATACTTCCGCACACATTCGGATCGCCTGCTCCATATTTTCCGCTCCCGTCGGTATGATCATGAATTCCTGTAAATCCACCGTATTGTCAGCGTGACGTCCCCCATTTAAGATATTCATCATCGGTACAGGCATCTGTCTGGTATGGCAGCCGCCAAGATACTGATATAAAGGAACGCGAAGAGCTGCTGCTGCCGCCCTTGCTACTGCCAGGGATACTCCCAGTGCCGCATTTGCCCCTACATTACTTTTATTGTCTGTGCCGTCTGTTTCTATGATTTTTTTATCAATATAGGACTGATCCAGAGCATTTTCTCCAAGAATTGCTTCTGCCAGCTTTGTATTTACATTCTCCACTGCTTTGCGGACACCAAGTCCGGTGTAGCAACCTTTTTCTCCGTCACGAAGCTCCACTGCCTCGAACTTTCCTGTGGAAGCTCCCGAAGGGACGATTGCCCTTCCCGTATATCCATTTATCCCGATCACACCTTCTCCTACTGTTACTTCTACTTCCACTGTAGGATTTCCTCTGGAATCAAGTACCTGTCTTGCATGAACCCTTCTTACAGGCAGATAACGTAACATATTAGAACCTCCTGATCATTTTAATAAACCGGTAACTGTTCCATATTTTCACAGTTACAGTTAAACCTCAAGTACAGCGTTTCGTAAATAACTATACCAATCGCGTAGGATGCGGATTCGAGTGTGCTGGTATAAAAACGCAGGCGTAGCGGGCTACGCTGAGGCTTTTAGACCTGTGCAATCGGATTCGCAGACAAGTGAGTGGTATAGTTATTTCGAAAACGATGTACTAGT
>OBWK01000508.1_pt1 | contig 18791 bp, 16 predicted proteins | sample 1495251 | NCBI WGS metagenome assembly OBWK01 (sample SAMEA2580065, study PRJEB22360) | human gut metagenome | biome: human gut; feature: human-associated habitat; material: faeces | place: Denmark | collected 2008/2010 | reverse complement strand
TTATGTGTATTTGGAATTTCTCATTTTGGCTTGTACTATTTATATTCTAGCACCATCTTGCTTCTTATAATGCAAATAAAGACAAGCTCCTTCTACCAGTCGGAATACCATTTCACTATTCAGTGTTTGAGGATGAGCTGAAAAAATCTTTCGATACACTGAAAGAAAAATGTCAGACACACCCCGAACTTTTTGGAGTAGAAGAAGGAGCTAAGGAAGGTGAGGCGAAGATTCTTCTAGATGCTCTCTATGAAGAAGGAATCATCCCAACATATTCTTTCCCAAAGAATGTCGTAAGTACTTACATACCAGATACATCCGGAAAGATTCTTTATGAGGTTGATCGTGGCCTGGATGTAGCTATTGGCGAATATGCCCCTGGTAGAGCAATTGTTGTTGATAAACAAACCTATCAGATTGGTGGATTCTACTATCCCGGAAGCGAGCGTCGCCATGGTCAATCGCTGACTCCGGCACGTGCTTATACAGAAGACCCAAATTATGTGAAGGAGATAATCTCTTGTCCTGAGTGTGGTTGGTTCGGCTTGAGGGAAGAGAAAACCAAACGTTGCCCGTTTTGTGGGAATAGTGATCTGAAGATTACCCGTGAAATGATGCGCCCCTGGGGGTTTGCGCCAAGAAACGCTGAATCCATACCAGACGTTCAGCTGTCAGAAGAATACACTGCTGTACAGCAGCCTCTTTATTCAACTCTACCCGAGGCTGAAGAAATGAAACTTGCCCCAGGCTGTAAAAACATACGGATCGCTTCACGAACAAACCAACGCATTATCATGCTGAACAAAGGAACAGATGACAAGGGTTTTATGGTCTGCAAGGACTGTGGAGCTGCTATGCCTGGTGATGACATTTCTGTTCTAAACGATATTAACAGACCGTACAAGTCGAAGTATACTCGAGGTAAATGCCGCCACAGCAACTATTTTAATGTGAATCTTGGCTATGACTTTATAACTGATATGTTAGTTCTCGAATTCACAATTGACGATAGGATCATTGATGTCAGAAGAAACGACAATCCATGGCTTAATCGAGCTGCGCAATCCCTAGCTGAAGCGCTGCGACTTGTGGCAAGCAAAAAGCTTGATGTTGAATTTACCGAACTTGTTACTGGTTATCGTCTTAGAACTGGTCCTGAAGCCTCTTATGTTGATATTTATCTTTATGACAGCCTGTCAAGTGGCGCCGGGTATGCTGTCAGCGTAGCTGATGCGATTGCTGAATTGCTCGCCGATATGAAGGAACTTTTAAGTTCTTGCAATTGCGGATCTGCGTGCTCCAAATGTCTAAAGCATTACAGGAATCAATATGTACATGGTATGCTTGATCGTTTTGCTGCGCTTCAACTTCTTGAATGGGGTGTTGATGGGATAAATGCGCTGCCAATCAAGCCAGAGACACAGATAGAGATGATAATGCCTTTGGTAAATATTCTTAAGCAATCTGGTTGCGAGATTACTTCTGATGGTGAAATCATTGCAACTGGACGAAGAAATACAAAAAGGGGTGTTGTATACCCCGCAATGTGGGTTGAACCGCAAGCTACCGGTACCATTTTTGTAAGTGACGCTTATATCAAGTACGCTAAGCCGTATGCCGTACAAAAGATTCTTGACAGCATTCAATAAAATAGGCTGATTACATGCCAAAATAATAAGCGCAGCTCACCAATTATTATTGATTGGTGGGCTGCGCTATATTTTTTCTTGGAGTAAAGGGTAATTGTGTCTACATCTCAAATCATTTGAAAATGCTTTAGTGCATCCATAATTGCCGCTTCTTTTTCCGGCGGACACTGTGGCACTTTCGCGTCTTCTTTCTTTGACAGATTATAATTCTGTCCCACATCTAGCCCGCACTTCCGCTTGACCTGGGAGATATACAGGCTGGACACCTTCAGACCGTGCTTTTCCAACACATAGGCTTTGATCTCATCATAGGTGGCCTTGCTCTCCGCAGCGGTCAAATCCAGTTCGTCCAGATTCAACTCCACCTCGATATGCTGCTTGGCATTGAGTTTGGACAAAAGCGCAACCGTCTCCACGTGCCCGGTCATCGGGAACTGATCCACCGCCCAAGCCTTCTCCGCCCGATATCCTTTCTTCTTAAAATACGCTAAGTCTCTCGCCAGCGTCTCCGGATTGCAGGAAACATACACGATGCGGTCCGGGTTTAAGATCGCGACGGCGTCCATGAATTCTTCGGTGCTTCCGCTTCTTGGCGGATCCATGAAGACAACGTCGGCGTGGGCATTCTGGGATGCCATCTGGACCATGAATTTTCCGGCATCGTTGTTGTAAAAACGGATATTTTTCTCACCGTTTACCTTCGCGTTTGTGACTGCATCCCGGACAGCGTCCTTATTTAACTCAACGCCGATCACTTCTTTTGCCGCGGATGCCGCAACGATCCCGATCGTTCCAATCCCGCAATAGGCGTCAACGACCAGTTCTTTTCCGGTAAGACCTGCTGCCTCGATCGCCAGGTTATAGAGTTTCTCCGTCTGGACCGGATTGATCTGATAGAAGGATTTTGAGGAGATCCGGAATTTTTTCCCGCAGAGAACATCCACGATAAATCCCGGTCCGTAGAGGACGTGCTCTTTCTCTCCGAGCACCATGCTGGTGTTCCGGTCGTTTACATTCTGGACTACGGTCGTGATCTCCGGATGGACTTTTCTCAGCGCTTTCACAAAGTTATTCTTCGAAGGGAACACCGGCGATGCCGTGATCAGGACCACCATGATCTCCCCTGTCGCATGGGCTATTCGCACCAGAACATGGCGGAGGAAGCCATATCCGGTGTCCTCATCAAATACCTTCATCTTGAACGACGGAAGCAGTTCCCGGATCGTTCCGATGATCTCATCCGCCTTTTTATTCTCGATCAGGCATGTTTCTACCGGCAGAACCGTGTGGGTTCCCTCTTTGTAGACTCCGGAAATGATCCTGCCTTTCCGGTCTATCGCCATCACCGCATGAACCTTATTTCTGTAATGGAACGGATCATCCATGCCGATGATCGTCTCGACCTTGCAGAACGGGCGGAGAAGGTCTGCAACCTCTTTCTTTTTGTGCTCTAGCTGCTTCTCATACGGCATGTCCAGATACTGACACCCGCCGCAGGATTTAAAATGCGGACAGAGAGAGTTCTTTTTCCCCGATTTCCCGCTATTCTGGTCTCCCCGTGCCCGGGTATTCAGCATTTCTCCGGATTTCCGGTTTGTTCTTCCGTTCCCGTTTGTCCACTCTTTCTTTTCACTCATTTTCTTCATCTTCTTATCCCGGTTTTCTCTATTTTCCATCTCTTGTTTTCTCCATTCTCTTTTTCTATCTTTTATCCGGCTTCCCCTTGATTCTCCCAATCCATCTGATTATAATATCACATAAAGTATATCTTTTTTCCCCGAATTATTCTACATGATTTTACATAAGTTTAGACAGAAAGGACATACACTCATGGAAAACACATGCAATTACGACACTGCTCAGCCAGCTTCCACTCCATCCCCTGTCGCCGAGACAGGCCGTCCGAAAGATTGTTCCGGACGTCTTGAGACAGAGATCCGCACTTACGATCTTCTCGACTCCTTGAATATCCCCTACACCCGCGTCGACCACGAAGCCGCATTCACGATCGATGCCTGCAACGGTGTTGACGAGATCCTCGGGATCCACATCTGCAAGAATCTCTTTCTCTGCAATGCGCAGAAGACAAAATTTTATCTTCTTCTGATGCCGGGCCACAAAAAATTCAAGACAAAAGTCCTCTCAAAGCAGATCGGCTCCGCCCGACTCTCCTTCGCAGATGATGATCACATGAAAGAATATTTAAAGCTGACTCCCGGTTCTGTCAGTGTGATGGGGCTTATGAACGATCCGGAAGGTCATGTAAAACTTCTGATCGACTCCGATGTCTTAAAGGACGAATATTTCGGCTGCCATCCGTGCATCAACACCAGCAGCCTGAAGATCAAAACATCCGATATTCTCGAAAAATTTCTCCCGGCCGTTCACCATGAACCGACGATCGTGGATCTTCCTTGGGAAGAGTAAAAGAAGAACAGGAACATGGCTCCTCAAAAAGTCTTGTTCCTGCTCTTCTTTTTCCTTTATTCTTTATCCTATATCCTTTTGCTGAACGCTATTCTCAGACTTTCCGCCGGACTCGCGGTACTTTCCCATGTATGGGAGATTTCTCTTGCCCGGCAGAATCTTTGTCCTAACTGCCTGTCCGCCAAAAACGGAAGCTGCAGGTCAGAAAGGACCTTTTTTCCCTTACTGCATCACACCGCTCGCATTGAAGGTATAATCCACACCGTCAATGTTCTTCGTCGTTCCTGTCACCATCGCACCTAACTCTGCCGGATCAAGATAGTACCAGTAGCCATCCGGATTTACCCAGCCGCTCATTCGTCCGCCATCGCGGTAGAAATACCATTTTCCGCCTTCCTGCTTCCATTCACCGCTGTCGATCGCGGTTCCCTGTGCAGCCTTCGGAGCATAGTCTTTATATGCGAATTCCAGGCAGACATTTCCGTTGATCCCGTTTACACGTCCCTTATCTGTGCACTGCCAGATCGTACGTCCCTGATAATGTCCGTCCGCACCATATCTCGCAAGCCAGAGATCGTATTTGATCTGGTTTGTATCCATCTCGTTCGTAAACTTACTGTAATCGCTGTAAACGATCGGGGTATATCCGGCCGCAGCGATCGTGTCACAGAACGCATTTACCACATTTGTCAGATCCTGCACTGATAAATAGTCCAGAATATATTTTGATTCCACATCCACGGCAACCGGATATTTTACCGTATATCCGGACATCTTTTCCAGAGTATATTTTGCTGCCGCTTTTGCCTCATCGACGGTCCGGGTCTGGAGGAACACATACGGGGCCGCCTGAACTCCGTTTGCGGAAGCCCCTTTCATATTTTTCTCATAATATTCGTCCATGGTATACTGTCCTTCATATCCAAAGGATCCCATACGAATATACGCAAAGGAGACATCATCCGCTGCAACCTTCGCCCAGTCGATATCGCCCTGCCATTTGGAAACGCTGATGCCGCGAAGAAGCGCCCCGTCCATATTTTTTCCATTCGCGTCTACGTAAACACCGTTGACCTTTTTCCATGCACTTGCCGGATCACTTGTCGTGGTATCCGTGGAGGCCTTATTCTGGTCCTCGTATCCCGGTCCAACCGGAGTCTCATCCGCAAAAGCTGTAAAACTGCCCTGTGTGATCATAAGCGCTGCGAGAAGCGCTGTCATATATCGAAATTTTTTCTGAAACATTCTAAAACCGCCTTTCTCTTTTCATACGTCTTTTTTCTTGCCAAAAGTCATAACCTTGAGGCTTCTATCATCTGAATATCGATCGTAAACTGCATTCTCCATCCAATGTCTCTCCAAAGCTTCGGCATAAACATCCCTTTTCTTTAAGACGTACCAAGTATACTACAATTTCCCTCTTTTTTTATTAAGAACTTCTTACGTTTTCGTTGTCACACATCTAAGACTTTGTGGCAAAATTCCGTCCAAACCATAGATGCGGACACATTGGCAGATGTTCTGCCAGGAAAAGCATAACATTTTCCTATCTGGTCGACAAACGGTCGATTTCATACATAAAAAGCTGTCCTCACCGGACGGCCTTTTCCTCACGCCGAGCGCGATCGCCTGCGCCAATTTTCTTCTTCCACAAGTGCATCTCATTGGCACATCGTGCCCTTTTGCTTAACAGAAAATTCCCTGTTAAACAAATGAAAACACGCTTCGCGAGTTTCCCCTTATTATCGCGACAGTCGCCAAGGTCTCGCGCAAGTGCGGACTTTGACCCGTTATTCGCGTAAATAAGAAAAACCCCTGAAAAATCAAGGGTTTCGAGCGGAGACGGAGGGATTCGAACCCTCGTACCGGGATGAACCGATAAACGCATTTCGAGTGCGCCGCGTTACGGCCGCTTCGCTACGTCTCCGGATTGTCTGCTTTTTGAAAAAGCAGACTATATATTATTATACATAGTTTTTTCGATTTGTATAGAGGATTTAAAAAATTTATTTTAATTTCCCTCCGCAAAATAAGCATCCACCGCCCCGGCGATCCCGCTCGCGATCTTTCCCCGGTAGCCATCGTCCTGAAGCCAGGTGTCCTCGTCAGGATTGCTTAAGAATCCCATCTCGAGCACACAGACCGGGATCTCGCACCAGTTGATATCGGAAGAGCTGTCCGTCTCCTGGACGCCTCGATTCTTCGTTCCTGTCGTCCCGCAGACGGTATCCACGATCTTTTTGGAAAGATTGTAGCTCTTGTCATGAAGAGACGCGTTGTAAGGGTTCTGGGCTGTCATACAGGTTGCTAATGCCCCATAGACACCAGAGTTGTCCATGGAATCCGCGTGAAGCCGGATCAGGATATCCGCGCCGCTCTGATTTGCTGCGACGGACCGCTCCGCGCTGCTCATGTTCACATCGTTGCTCGTCCGGATCATGACGACATGGTATCCGCGGTTTGTGAGCTCTGTCTCAAGCTTTTTTGCGACCGCAAGAGTGACCTCATATTCAGGGACGCCGCTCGCCGTTCCAACCGAGCCTTCCGGCATCTTCGCCTTCATCGTCGAAGAGGACGGGCCAATCGGCTCCTTGGAAGTATTGGCTTTCGCCTGGTGTCCCGCATCGATCGCGACGGTATGTCCGTTAAACGGAACTTCCGGAGCAGTCTCCGCGTCATCGTTCGCCGCGGCTGTATAAGCCTCCCCCGCTGACTCTCTCGCTGCCGCGACACTCTCCTCCTCCGACATCTCCGAAGCCATCTCCTCTGATTCGGAGACCGATTCCGCATCCTGCGAGCTTTCGGCCGCCTGATCTGCGCTCATCATCTCCCCGGCAGGATTGCCCAGTGCCTGAAGATCAGCTTCATCGGAATTTTCCGTTCCCTGTTCCTCGCCGGATCCGCTTTCTGACTCCGCTGCCGCAGTCTCGCTGCTCAGATCCACCGCCTCATATTTTCTCGTCCCATTGCAGCCGGAAAGCACCAGTGCAAAAAAGGCCGCAGAAATAAGGAATCGGAGGAGTCCGTTCCCCTTTTTCATCCTGCTCATAGGATCGTTCCCCCTCCGACTACACATTCATTTTCATAAAATACAACTGCCTGTCCCGGCGTGATCGCACGCTGCGGCTCTTTAAACCGGCATTCCACGGTTCCGTCCGGGAGTTCCCTGATGATACACGGAGATCCCTTGTGGCTGTAGCGGATCTTCGCGAGAACTTCCCGTTCCCCGCCGTGAAGTCCGTCGATCGCCATCCAGTTCACATCCTTGCAGACCAGATGGTCGGAAAATACATCATTTCCTTCGCCGATCACAACCTCGTTCGTCTCCGGGCGAATTCCTGTGACAAACACCGGATGGCCCATCGCGAGGTTTAAGCCCTTTCTCTGACCGACCGTGTAATGAGTGATCCCCTTATGTTTTCCAAGGATCACACCATTTTTATCCACAAAGTTTCCGCTTCCCGGAACACTTTCGGCTTCCCGATCGATAAATCCGGCATAATCATTATCCGGAACGAAGCAGATCTCCATACTGTCCTTCTTCTTTGCTACGGCAAGTCCACGGTCCTCGGCGATCTTTCGCACCTCGTCCTTCGTGTAATCACCGATCGGCATCAAAGTTTTGGAAAGCTGGAACTGGGTCAGGTTATAGAGCGCGTAAGTCTGATCCTTCGCCGCCGTCACGGAGTTCCGGATCGTATAACGGCCGTTCGGAAGCTGGCTGATCCTTGCATAGTGACCGGTCGCGATATAATCGGCTCCGATCTCCAGGCTGCGCTCCAAAAGCGCCTCCCATTTTACATAGCGGTTGCAGGCAATGCACGGATTCGGTGTCCGTCCGTGCAGATACTCCGCAACAAAATAGTCAATGACATTCTTCTGGAATTCTTTCCGGAAGTTCATAACATAGTAGGGAATTCCAAGGGTCCACGCGACACGTCTCGCGTCTTCCACCGCGCTGAGTCCGCAGCATCCGCCGTTTTCCTCAACGGTACAGGAATCCTCTTCCTGCCAGATCTGCATGGTGACACCGATCACATCATAGCCCTGTTCCTTTAAAAGACAGGCCGCAACCGATGAGTCCACGCCTCCTGACATTCCCACCACGACTTTTTTCTTCATTAATATTCCTCGTCCTCTTCATGCTCACTGATATCGGACACCGGCTTCTGTAAGCCTTTGATCTCGATATGGTGCTTTTCTGCATAATCCCAGAGTGCTGCATGGATCGCTTCCTCTGCAAGCAGGGAGCAGTGAACCTTTACCGGCGGAAGTCCGTCAAGTGCTTCCATAACTGCCTTATTAGTTACTTCCATCGCTTCCTCGATCGTCTTTCCCATTACCATCTCGGTCGCCATGCTGCTTGTGGCAACGGCAGCACCGCAGCCGAATGTTTTAAACTTACAGTCACGGATGATATGTGTCTCGTCATCAATGTCGAGATAGATTCTCATGATATCGCCGCATTTTGCGTTTCCGACAGTACCTACGCCGCTGGCGTCCTCAATTTCTCCCATGTTTCTCGGGTGCTGGAAATGGTCCATTACTTTCTCTGAATACATTATTTTTCCTCTTACTTTCTGTTCTTCTTAATGAAATCCTCATAGAGTGGGGACATTGCGCGAAGCTTCTCCACGATCTTCTTAAGGCAGTCTACAGTATGGTCGATCTCTTCCTTCGTTGTCTCCTCGCTTAAGGTAAGGCGTAAGGATCCGTGCGCGATCTCGTGCGGAAGTCCGATGGCTAACAGCACATGGGACGGATCCAGGGAACCGGATGTACATGCAGATCCGCTGGAACCGCAGATCCCGTCCATATCGAGCATGATGAGTAAGGACTCACCTTCGATAAACTGGAACGCAAAGTTCGCATTGTTGGAGAGACGGTTTGTGCGGTGACCGTTTAAGCGTGTGTACGGTATCTCGTCCATGACACGTCCGATCAGGTAATCACGGAGTTCTGTCTCTTTCTTCTTATTATTCTCAAGCTCTGCCATCGCGATCTCGACTGCTTTTCCGAGACCCACGATTCCCGGCACATTCTCAGTTCCGGCACGGCGTTTTCTCTCCTGGGCGCCGCCGTGGATGAAGGAGCGGAGTTTTAAGCCTTTTCTGATATAGAGGAAGCCGACTCCCTTCGGGCCGTGGAACTTGTGTCCGCTGGCGCTTAACATGTCGATATGGTACTCATCCACATTGATCGGTTCATGGCAGTATGCCTGAACTGCGTCGGTGTGGAAGATAATTCCGTTTTCATGGGCGATCTCACCGATCTCTTTAATCGGCTGGATCGTTCCGATCTCGTTGTTTGCGAACATTACAGAGATGAGGATCGTATCCGGGCGGATCGCCTTCTTTAACTCGTCGATGGAGACGGTGCCGTACTCATCCACCGGGAGGTATGTGATCTCGTAGCCGCGCTTTTCAAGATATTCACAGGTGTGAAGGATCGCGTGGTGTTCGATCTTTGTTGTGATGATGTGTTTTCCCTTGGATGCATATGCCTCCGCAGTTGCGATCAAAGCCCAGTTGTCGGACTCGGAACCGCCGTTTGTAAAGTAGATCTCATTGTCCTTTGCGCCGAGAGAATTTGCGACCGTCTCTCTTGCCTTTGCGAGCGCTTCCTTACACGGTGTGGAAAACTCATATACCGCAGAAGGGTTTCCGTAATATTCTGTATAAAACGGCAGCATGGCTTCCACGACTTCCGGACGTACCTTTGTCGTAGCCGCGTTGTCGAGATAAATTACTTTCTTCATTGTTCCGCCTTTCTGTTTTAAGAGGTTCAAAGCCTGATAACACTATTAGTTTATGCCATGACCCGCGAGTCAGCGCCGCAAAAAGCGCGGACAGGCCACAGATATTTTACATTATATACGAAACCCCTCAGGAATTTCAACCGGTATTCTCATGTTTTTTCAGAAATACACAGTGAATCACTAAGTATTAAAGAATTTGTGATGATTTCAGTCTTCATATCAGTCATCCGTCTGCGATAAACCGGATTCATATCATTCCCCTGCTCCCACATATATATAACCGAATCCTTCTGCCATTTCGGAGCTGCCATGCCTTCTTCCCATAAGCCCCATCCACTCATCACCGGAACAATTCTTCTCACAGCCGCCGGTCTCCTCTCCCGCGTCCTCGGCTTTTTCTACCGGATCTTTCTCTCCCGCACGATCGGCGCCGAAAGTCTCGGGATCTATCAGATGATCTTTCCGGTCTACGGGATCTTTTTCTCCTTGTGCGCCGGCTCGATCCAGACTGCGATCTCCCGTTTCATCGCAGCGGAGCCGGAACATGCGAAGCGGACGCTTGTTTCCGGATTTCTCCTTTCCTTTTCCATGTCACTCTCCGCGGCCCTTATGATCCGACATTTTTCCGGATTTCTCGCGGGATCTGTCCTCATGGAACCGCGGTGCGCCCCGCTGCTCTCCGTCATGGCCTTTGCAATCCCCTGCACTTCCGTCCATGCCTGTATCTGCGGCTACTACTACGGAAAGGAAAAGGTGTCTGTCCCTGCAGCCGCCCAGCTCTTTGAACAGATGATCCGGATCTTTACGGTCTTTCTCCTGGCATCCATCTGGATCGAGAAGAAGATTCCGATCACGGTGTCGCTCGCGGTATTCGGCCTGGTGGCCGGAGAGGCCGGATCTGCTTTGTTTGTCCTGACATTTTTTCTTCTTTTTCATGAATTTCATGGAAATAAAAATAATTCAGCAAATTTCTCCGATCATGCCGCGCACAAACCTCATAAATTTCAAAGTACCGCAGATATTCCGGGACTCCTGGATTTCCTGTCTCCCATGAGTGCTCTCCTCGCTCTCGCCGTCCCGCTCATGGCCAACCGGCTGATCCTGAACCTCTTACAGAGTGCCGAGACGATCATGATCCCGGAGCGGCTCACTGTCTACGGCCTCACAAGGTCCCAGGCTGTCAGTACATATGGGACTCTCACCGGCATGGCAATGCCGTTTGTCCTCTTTCCCTCTACTCTCGTAAACTCTCTGGCTGTGGTCCTGCTGCCGTCAACCGCCAGACACCAGTCTGCCGGAAACACCTCCGGCATCGCGGACGGGATCTCCATGTCCTTCCGCTACAGCCTCTACCTCGGGATCTTCTGCATCGGGGTATTCACGGTCTTCGGCGAAACTCTGGGGCTGCAGATATTTAAAAGCCAGGACGCCGGATCTTTCATTCAGATCCTCGCCTGGCTCTGCCCGTTTCTCTATCTTGCCACCTCGTCCGGCAGCATTTTAAATGGCCTTGGAAGGACGAAGCTCACATTTTTCCATCACCTGGTCTCTCTCCTCGTCCGCATCGCTTTCGTGTGGTTCGGGATCCCGGTGTTCGGGATCCGTTCCTGTCTCTGGGGGATGTTAGCAAGCGAGGTTCTCCTCGCTCTGCTCCATATCCTGGCACTCCGAAGGATCACTGCGTTTGAATGGAACGCATGGACCCTGATCGGAAAACCGGTATTCTGCCTGCTCTGCGCGCTCTGGATCTTCCGCCTGTTCCCGGAAGACTTCCCGATCCCGTCCGGTTTTCCGGAATTTTTCCGCACCGCCGTCCGGATCCTCATCCTGTCAGCCGCCTACTTCCTGCTTTTGCTGTTTTTCCACAGGAAACCGCAGCGCTCCGCTGCATAAGTCAAACAAACCATTCCGCTACTCGTCGAACTCCACTGTCACATAGTATCCGCGATCATTCTGGATGATGTCCTTCACAATGCCCTTTTTGCTCTTCAGACGCTCCGTAAAACGGAACAGCCCCGACATGGCCACCGCCGGCTCGATCATGTAATTGACATTGACCGGTGTGACCGACTCGCTGACATCCACTTCCTGCCCGACCTCAACGAGACCCGGGCGCTCCATTTTAAATACGATCTCTCTCATTTTTATCCTCTTTTCCTGATAAATACAACAGTTCTTCCGATACGCTCTTCTGACAGAAAAACAGATGCCGCCAGCCCGCTTTTGTCGCGTTCTCTGGCGGCATATAATCTTTTTTCTTAGTCAGACATGACTCCCATCTCTTTAAGATGCTGAGTAACCGTAAATTTATCCCAACGAAAATCAATTCTGCAGTTGAAATAACCGTTCTGCGAAGGTGTGTATCATCCAGCGACCATCATTTGCATAGACCTGGTTTCCTTATTACTTACCCTCGTAAATGATCGCGGAATCCACATCATATTTCTGAAGTTTCTCTCTTCCTTTTAATCCCGCAAGCTCCATTACAAAACAGATCTTAACGACCTCGCCGCCGAGTTCTTCCACGAGCTTTGCGATCGCCTCCACAGTTCCGCCGGTTGCGATCAGATCATCGATGATCACGACCTTCTGACCCGGTTTGATGGAATCTTTATGAAGCTCGATCGTTCCGGTGCCGTACTCTAAGGCATACTCCATAGAAACCGTCTCTCTCGGAAGCTTACCCGGTTTTCTCGCCGGGACAAAGGATTTTCCCATCTCATACGCGACCGGTGTTCCAAAAATAAATCCTCTGGACTCCGCGCCGACAACCACATCGAAATCCACGTCCTTCACCATCGCAAGGAGAGAATCGATCGCCAGCTTAAATCCATCCGGATCCTGTAAGATCGAGGTGATATCGCGGAAAATAATTCCCGGCTCCGGGAAATCCGGAATGCTTACAACATAATCTTCCAGCTTTTTCATAACTTTTCTGGTTCCTTTCTTTCTGACTCACTATTTCTGCAGCGATCCTGATTTCATCTCAACCAACTTGTTGGCTTTTCATTTTCAGGGCCACCGCTGATATTCTGTTTTCGCAGCAATCTGGTCCTTTTTCCAAAGGACCTCTATTGGCGGTTTCCGTTCTCTGCCGGAAACTCTTTTTTATTTTATCACATGTGTATTTTTCTGGCAACCACGAGAAAAAGCCAAAACCTTAGTTGAACGCCCATCTTTTTTGTAGTATAATCGGAACCAGTTCCGATTTGCGTTGTTTGTCACCTAAACGAGGTGGAAGTCTGATCTGACTGAGATAAAATATTACAGAAAGTTCAACGCCCGGCTGTCTTTTCCCATGCCAGGCTGTTGTTTAAATTGGTGAAGCAATTATGAAAATATCTACAAAAGGCCGTTATGCGCTCCGCATGGTCATCGACCTGGCGGAACACACCGAGGATGGGTTTATTTCCTTAAAGGATATCGCCGCCCGCCAGGGGCTCTCAAAAAAATATCTGGAGCAGATCGTCCCGCTCTTAAATAAGACCGGAATGCTCTCCACTACCCGCGGATACCAGGGCGGATATCGTCTCGCGAAAGCTCCGTCGGAATGTACGGTCGGTGAGATCTTAGAGACCACAGAGGGCAGTCTCGCCCCGGTTTCCTGCCTCGAGCACACTCCGAATCCCTGCGAACGCTGCTCCGCCTGCGACACGCTCCCGGTCTGGGAAGGTTTAAACCGCGTCATCATGGACTACCTGGACGGCATCACGATCCAGACGATCCTGGACCAGAAACATGAGCTGGAGGAGAAACACAGACTGGCAGCGGAGGAGATCTTAAACAGTGTGAAGGGGCCATGCAAATCATAAGATTGGCAGCGCCGGTATCGGTCAGGTCTTCCACCTCATAATACCAAATGATATAAGCTTCGTAGCTAGTTCCTTCCGAAATAACTGCTGCGAAGCTATTTTTTCTTCGATCAGTTACAGTAGACAGCTACTCTCACCCATCAGAAATACACTCACAGATCATCTTTTCATCTTATATCTCCTGCGTTCCCCCTTATGTTTTGCATAAACCTGCCACCAGCGTTTTCCTGCAGTTATACAGCCACAGCAAAACAGCAGCCACATGCACTTTTTTTGCGCACTGGCTGCTGTTTTTCGTTCACTTATTGAGGGGGAATATCATATTGGGAGTATTTTGCAAGGATCTTATGATCTCCGGGACGATTCCTGCCAGGCATTCATCGTCCCGCACCATTCTGTAAAAGCAGTGGATTATTCCTGTAATGTCTTAAATGCCTCGTCGAGATCCTCGATGATATCGTCGATGTTCTCAGTACCGATGGAGAGACGGATCGTGTTCTGCTTGATGCCCTGATCTGCAAGCTCCTCATCGTTTAACTGGGAGTGGGTTGTGGATGCCGGATGGATGACAAGGGATTTTACATCGGCAACGTTTGCGAGTAAGGAGAAGAGTTCCAGGTTATCAATGAACTTCTTCGCAGCCTCTGCACCGCCTTTGATCTCGAAGGTAAAGATGGAGCCGCCGCCGTTCGGGAAATATTTCTTGTAAAGTCTCTGCTGCTCCGGATCATCGGATACGGACGGATGGTTTACTTTTTCTACGAGCGGATGGTTGTTTAAGTACTCAACGACTTTTAATGCGTTCTGTACATGGCGCTCTACACGGAGGGACAGTGTCTCAAGTCCCTGTAAGAAGATGAATGCGTGGAACGGGGAGATCGTTGCGCCTGTATCACGAAGTAAGATCGCACGGATCTTTGTGACGAATGCTGCTCTTCCTGCTGCCTTTACGAAGCTTACGCCATGGTAGCTCGGGTTCGGCTCAACTAAGGACGGGAACTTTCCGCTTGCTTCCCAGTCAAAGTTTCCGCTGTCGATGATCACGCCGCCGATCGTGGTTCCGTGGCCGCCGATGAATTTTGTTGCGGAATGGAATACGATGTCTGCGCCGTACTCGATCGGTCTTACAAGGTACGGAGTCGCAAATGTGTTATCCACTACGAGTGGGATCTTGTGTGCATGAGCGATGGATGCGAGCTTCTCGATATCGACAACATCGGAGTTCGGGTTTCCGAGTGTCTCAACATGGATCGCTTTTGTGTTCTCCTGGATCGCATTCTCAACTTCCTCGTAGTTGAACGGATCAACGAAAGTTGCTGTCACACCGTACTCCGGAAGTGTATGTGCGAGGAGGTTGTAGGTTCCTCCGTAGATGTTCTTTGCTGCAACGATGTGGTCGCCTGCATGTGCAAGGTTTTCAAATACATAGGTTGCTGCCGCTGCACCGGATGCAACTGCAAGTGCTGCAACGCCGCCCTCAAGTGCTGCGATTCTCTTTTCAAATACATCCTCGGTCGGGTTTGTCAGTCTTCCATAGATGTTTCCGGCATCGGTAAGTCCGAAACGTGCTGCTGCATGTTCGCAGTTTTTAAATACATAGGAAGAAGTCTGGTAGATCGGGACTGCTCTCGCATCTGTCACCGGATCCGGCTGTTCCTGTCCTACATGAAGCTGTAATGTCTCAAATTTGAAATGTCTCTCTGCTCTTGTCTTCTTTGCCATAGTATTTTCCTCCTCTTATCTCGGACCGGGATGTCTGTTTTTATGATGCATTCCCGTAAAAGTTTTCGTTTTTATCAACCAACATTTCCTATCTGGTTGCAAGGTAATCCTACCATAAATTGGAAATCCTGTCTAATTGGAAGTACTCAATGTTTGCTATAGGTTTTACTTATATTGATTCGCTGCAGAACCGCTCCACGTCACCCCACCAGTGCTTGACGCACTCCCCAAGCATGCGCAGCCGCCTGCAACAATCTTTATTTTCCCGTACTTTCTTCACGTATGTTCCCCTCTCTGCATACTCTACCTATATATGTGAATTGAAAAGAGAGGTCATCTCCTGTTATGAAAAAGATCATGATCCCGACAATTCTCGCAGTTACCGCCGCTGCGCTTCTCTCCGGCTGCGGTCATGCTGCGGATTCTTCCCTCACACCCGTCACCTTAAACGAAGTCGCCCACTCCATCTTCTATGCGCCCCAGTATGCCGCCATCGAGCTCGGCTATTTTGAGGACGAAGGCATCGATCTCACTCTGGTAAACGGTGCCGGGGCGGACAAAGTCATGACGGCTTTGGTATCCGGAGACGCCGACATCGGATTCATGGGTTCGGAAGCCAGCATCTATACTTATATCCAGGGCGATGAGGATTACGCCGTAAACTTCGCCCAGCTCACCCAGCGCGCCGGAAACTTCCTGGTCGGACGCACACCGGAAGCTGATTTCAAATGGGAAGATCTCGTCGGAAAGAAAGTCCTCGGCGGTCGGGCCGGCGGCATGCCGGAGATGGTGTTTGAATATATCCTGAAGAAAAACGGGATCGATCCGAAAACCGATCTCTCCATCGACCAGAGCATCAGTTTCGGTCTCACGGCAGCGGCCTTCACAAACAACAGCGCCGACTACACGGTCGAGTTTGAGCCGTTCGCGACCGCCCTGGAGCAGGAGGGAAACGGCTATGTCGTCGCCTCCCTCGGAAAAGACTCCGGCTACGTTCCCTACACCGCCTACAGCGCAAAAAAGAGCTATCTCAAAAAACATCCGGAGATCATCCAGAAATTCACAAACGCGATCCAGCGCGGTCTCGATTATGTGAACACCCACTCCGCTGAGGAGATCGCGGAGACGATCCGACCGCAGTTTAAGGAGACTGATCCTGAAAAGATCGCGATCATCGTCGATCGCTACAAAGAACAGAATACCTGGAAAGAGAACACGATTTTCGAGAAAGAAAGCTTTGAGCTCCTTGAAAATATTCTGGAGGAAGCCGGGGAACTCGATACCCGCGTTCCGTATGAAGATCTTGTGAATACGGAATTTGCGAAGATGGCGGCGGGGAAATAAGATCTCATATTCTAAATTTTCCCAAGAATAAAGGTCTTACCGCCGACAGCTCTTTACAGAATTATGGCAATGAAAAAAGCAGAATGTCTGACACACTTTTGAGTGTATGAACATTCTGCTTTTATTTCATGAATATCATTCTCCCTTTTTCCGATAATATGAAGCCTGACTGATATCCAGAATCTTACAGATCTCACGTACCTGGTCACGGAGCGGCAGATTCTTATATTCTGCACCTAATCGGGTAATGATCTCTGATTCCAATAACTCAACATTTTCACGAAGTGGACGATAAATGTTGATTCCCGGAGCAAATATATGACGTTCCTCCGGAATTTTCATTTTAGAAGGCATATTATCATCCGAAAGAATGGAACCCTTTTCAAACGTCATCATATATTCGATGCAATTTTCCAGCTCCCGCACATTTCCTGTCCAGTTATATGCTCTCATAACTGCCAAAGCTTCATCAGAAATCCGCCGCACTTTCTTGTTCAGGATCTTGTTGTACTTTTCGATAAAATATTTGCACAAAACAAAAATATCTTCTTTTCTTTCCCGGAGCGGAGGAATATGGATCGGCACAACATTTAAACGATAATACAGATCCGCTCTGAATTCTTTTGTTTTAATCATTTCCTCCAGATTTCTATTGGTAGCGGCTATGATCCGCACATCTACATCGATCGGTGCTTCTCCGCCAACACGGTCGATCTGATGTTCACTCAGAACCCTGAGGAGCTTTGCCTGAAGGTATAGCGGCATTTCTCCAATCTCATCCAGGAATAAAGTTCCATGATTTGCCAACAAAAATTTTCCGATCTTTCCGCCTTTTTTTGCTCCGGTAAATGCGCCGTCTTCATAGCCAAACAATTCACTTTCCAGAAGTGTATCCGGGATTGCTGCACAGTTGACCGAAATAAACGGATGCTTTCTCCGTACTCCATGCGCATGGATCATTCTTGCGATCAATTCTTTTCCTGTACCGCTCTCTCCGGTGATCAGTACACTCACAGAATTATCTGCAACGATTTCTGCCTGATCGATCGTTTTTCGCATTTTACAGCTGGAAAAAATGATCTGCCTCTCGATTGCTACATCCGGTGTGTTCTGAGTAAGATCATTTTGTATCTTTGAAAACGGACTGAAAATAAACAGAATATTATCCAGAGACTGATTGATCGGATATATCTGCACCTGAAGAGAGAACTGAACTTCACCGATCATTTTATGGATCTCTGTGATCTGTGACCGGTCTTTCTCTGAAAAGTGATCTGACAAAGCTAACAGCTCCTGCAAAAGTACCGGCTGAACTTCGTCATCACCATAATGAAGGTATGTCTTCGCACAGCTGTTGATGTGAAGGATCCCCTGCTCCTTTGAATAGAGAATGATCCCCTCCTGCATCGTATCGATCACAGCATTTAGTCTGTTTTTTGTCAACATCGTGCGCTCCAGAAGATCTTTTTCTTTATACTTGCTGGCAATCAGATCCGTAAGGTTTTCAATATAGCGAAGCAATTGCTCTTTCTTCTCGATCAGGATTCTTTGCTGGTTTTCTGTGAACGAAGCAAGCACGATCACAGCCTCCATGTTCCCGTCAATATAGACCGGTGCAGCGATCAGCGAATAATATTGACTGCCTTCATAACTGCGCAGGCGTACATTCGAAGCAACATATTCACTCGTGTCGATCGCGATCACCGTCTTTCCGGATTGTATCACCTGGTTTGTATAGCTTCTTTTCCATTTTTCATCGATCGCTTCATTTTTCTTGTAACTTTCCGGCTGAAAAAAGTCTCCGGTCCAGGCAATCCGCTCAAATGGATCGATATTTAAAATCGTCATTTCCAGATCGATCACGACCGAGAAATTTTCCAGAAGTTTTGACAGATACTCTTTCATTTCTATCAGACTCATATTTTATTCCCACCTCATAAACTCCGGAAGTCCTGTATCCCGTTTTTCTTAACATCGTATGATTTTTCTAAAACCTGTTAAGGATAATTATATCATATCCAGAAATAAAAAATAGGCTTCGCCTATTCAACTCCCCTGCCCCTCAATCTTGAGGGGTGG
>OBWK01000506.1_pt1 | contig 18874 bp, 17 predicted proteins | sample 1495251 | NCBI WGS metagenome assembly OBWK01 (sample SAMEA2580065, study PRJEB22360) | human gut metagenome | biome: human gut; feature: human-associated habitat; material: faeces | place: Denmark | collected 2008/2010 | reverse complement strand
AGAAAATGGTTAACCAGCAGGGGAATATCTTCCCGCCGTTGACGCAACGACGGCACTTCAATCGCCACCACGTTCAGGCGATAGTAGAGATCCTGGCGAAAACGCCCGGCATTCACCTCTGCGGCAAGATCGCGATGGGTCGCCGCAATCAGCCGGACATCAACCGAGATAGTCTGGTTGCTGCCGACACGTTGCACTTCGCGCTCCTGAATCGCACGCAGCAGACGAACCTGCATCATCGGCGAGATATCGCCAATCTCATCGAGAAACAGCGTGCCGCCGTCCGCCTCAACAAAGCGCCCTTCTCGCCGTTTGTCGGCTCCGGTAAACGCCCCTTTTTCATGACCGAACAATTCAGATTCCAGCAAGGATTCGTTGAGTGCCGCACAGTTGAGCGTTACCAGCGGTTTTTCGCTACGTGCGCTACTGGCGTGAATCGCCCTGGCGACCAGCTCTTTACCGGTACCGGAATCGCCGTGGATCAGCACCGTGGCTTCCGATGGCGCGACGAGGGCGATTTCACTGAGCAGGTGTTGCATCGCCGGGCTTTTACCGACCATACCGAACTGGCTGGCAGACACCGCAGGCGTTTCAGCGTCGATACTGTGCGTATGCGCGAGCGCCTTTTCCAGCGTTGCCTGCAGGTTATCGAAATCCAGCGGCTTGATGAGGTAATCCAGCGCCCCGGTTTTCAGTGCCTCTACCGCCGTCTCGACGCTGGAGTACGCGGTCATAATCAGTACCGGAATCGCCGGATTTAACGCTTTGATCTCTTTTAGCGTGGCGATGCCGTCCATCTCTGCCATTCGCACATCGCAAAGCACAAGATCGAAAACCTGTTCCCGCACCTGCTCCAGCGCCTGTCGCCCGCTGTTCGCCAGCGCGACGTTATAGCCCCAGCCGCGCAGTAAAGCCTGCAAAATAGTGCAGTGGCTAATGTCATCATCCACCACCAGAATATCGATATTATCGTGCGTCATCCTTGTGGGTCCTTACGCGTAATATTGACCGGAAGCCAAAGGGTGAACGTTGCGCCTTTTCCCTCCTGGCTTGCGACCTGAATTGTACCACCGTGTTGTTCAACAATATTATGCACGACCGCCAGCCCCAGTCCGGTGCCTTCGGCTTTGGTGGTGAAGTACGGGGTGAAGATGGCTTCAAGCTGATCCGCCGCAATTCCCTTACCGCTGTCGGTAACGCTGATTTTCACGCCTGCGCCGCTTTCGCTGGCCGTCACGCTAATCACGCCATGCTGACCAATCGCCTGAATAGCATTGAGATAGAGATTCAACAGGACCTGAGTCAACCTGTCCGGATCGGCCTGAATTTCCGGTAATGTGTCGTTGGCGGTAAAGCGTAACTGGATCTCCCGGCTGTTTGCATCCTGGCTTACCAGCTGTAATGAGTGGTTAATCAGCGTGTTGAGCTCCACCGCCTGCAAAGCCAGATGCGTTGGCTTAACCAGTTCCAGCAACTCGCTTACCACGCGGTTTAAACGGTCGGCTTCTTTCGCCATCACCTGCGCCAATTGATGCGCTTCTCCCCCTGCTGGCGCGCGTTCGGCAAAGTATTTCGCCAGCCCTTTAATCGAGGAAAGTGGGTTACGGATTTCGTGGGCAACGCCTGCCGCCAGATGCCCCAGTGCCACCAGCTTCTCTTTGCGCTTCATTTCATCCTGCAACAGCTGGCCCGAGCGCAGATATCGGCGATACCAGAAGAATGACAACACGCTTGCCAGCAAGACCGTCGCCAGGGCGAAGAGGATAATCAGGGTGTTTCTCTGCTCACGATCTTCGGCACTCACAATGTTACTGGCGTCGAAAGCGATAAAAATTGCTTGTGGTGTCGCGGCATACTGCTGCATATGGCGCATCCGGTGCATTCCAGCAGCAAACATCGGCTGAAACTGGCGATAAATTTCCAGAACAGGCTCGCCGTCTGCGCTATCGATCCGCCGCCACGCTTCTTCATCTCCCGGATGTAACTGCTGCATTTCCTGCGGGGAATAAAGCTGTTTTCCTACCATGCCGGAGTTGCTATGCATCACGATTGTTCCTTGTTCATCCGTGACCGCAAACCAACGTACTCCAGGCTGCCCGGCCATTTCTTCCAGTAAGGCCTGCTGCTGCGCATGATGCATACGCATCCCCATACCAACGCGCGAGCCGGATTCAAGAGCGCGAATAAGTACACTGCCTTTTTCCAGCAGCGTTTGTCTGGCGGCGGCAGTCTCGCGCCCATAATCGCGAATCACTGTCACCGCAAATAGCCCCACCAGCCCAACAATGACCACGGGGAGGATCGCGCTTAACCATTTAGCTAAGGAGTCTTTAGAACGTTGCATAAAACGCATCTTCTTCTTTGCCTGCCCATCCCTTTCTGACAGCAGAAATCATGCCATCTTTTATCAGCGCTTACCCTGCGCTGTAACACAAAGGCTTAAGTTTCAATGAGTAAAAATGACTCGCTACCCGCAGCAGGCGAGTCATTTTTACTCGTTTATCATGCCAGATTACCCGTCATATCAGCGTTTCGCCGTTGGCACGGAAGATGCAATACCCGAAGTAAGACAACCACTGGAGGATTAACCATGAAACGGAACACGAAAATTGCCCTGGTAATGATGGCGCTTTCAGCAATGGCGATGGGATCGACATCGGCATTTGCTCACGGCGGACATGGTATGTGGCAGCAAAATGCCGCGCCTTTGACCAGCGAACAACAGACAGCGTGGCAGAAAATCCATAATGACTTTTACGCTCAAAGCAGCGCACTGCAACAGCAACTGGTGACAAAGCGTTATGAATACAATGCCCTGTTAGCCGCGAACCCACCGGATAGCAGCAAAATTAACGCGGTCGCCAAAGAGATGGAGAATTTGCGTCAGTCGTTAGATGAGTTACGGGTGAAACGAGATATTGCGATGGCTGAAGCGGGTATTCCGCGCGGTACCGGAATGGGTTACGGCGGCTGCGGTGGTGGCGGTCATATGGGTATGGGCCACTGGTAAATCAGAACGTTTTCTCGTTGGGTTGCCAGCGACAGAAATCAGAGTTTGCCACCAACAGTAATTGCGAACCTTCGGGCGCTTCCAGCCATGCCACGCTGACATCAACAGAAGAACGGCTCTGGCGGCGCTCGATATGCGCTATCGCCTGCGAATCTAAATCAGGTTTAATGGTTTGCCCTTCGCAGGTGGTCACAGTCTGCTCCATCGCATGCCAGCGCCCCTGGCGCAGCACGACTCTCCCCTGGCGTAAGGCATCGCTAATCTCGCGGATCTGCGCGGCACGATAACGGTATAAATCGATCTGATCATTGGAAAGCTGCTGCTTTTGCCCGTCGGATTCACGTTGCATAAAGCTCAAGTCACCGCGATCGTCAAAACGCGCCCGGATGTTTACCGGCGGTTTGCTGTAAACGTTGATATTGATAAGCGTGAGGTTATCGCCCTGCCAGCGATACTCTCGCGTCGTGGTATCGCCACTGCGCCACGGGCTAAACACGGCAAGAAGATGCACATTATCGCCGCTGTCTTTTCGCCAGATGCGTACAGCGCCCTGGTCTTCAGCAAATCCACTGGCGGTAAAGGGAGGAAGTGAAGAGTTGTGACTACAGGCAGTGAGAAACAGAGCGCCAGCCAGCATCAATGATCGACGCCAGAAAGACAAAAGGGGTGAAACCACCCCTTCGTTAAAACTGTTCACTGCCACGCAATCTTACTTAACTGCGTCTTTCAGTGCCTTGCCAGAAACAAATGCCGGTACGTTAGCTGCGGCAATTTTGATTTCTTTACCGGTCTGCGGGTTGCGGCCAGTACGCTCAGCGCGGTGGTTCACTTTGAAGGTACCGAAACCAACCAGTTGTACAGCATCGCCTTCTTTCAGAGACTCAGTAATTGCAGCCAGAGTGGACTCCAGAGCAGCTTTAGCCTGGGTTTTGGACAGTTCTGCTTTCTCTGCAATTACATCAATCAGTTGAGTCTTGTTCATAAGTTATCCTTACAATGTGTTTATCGCTTGCTAAGCATCGAGTGCGACGGAAATGCCAGAATAGCACTCTCCTGCATACACGCACCGATAGCCACTTTTTTTCGCCCCCCAAATGTAGACCAGACGGGGGGCGAAAGGGAAGACTCCAGGTACGACAAATCAGGCGTTAAATCACGTTTTCTGGTCTTATTGCTGAAAAATTATACCAATATTGCTCTCACCCGCCTCACGCAGGTCTGCCCTAAGGCCTTTTATCAGCTCGATATCGCGTTCTTCGCACTCAGCTAAAAGTCGGAATATTTCCCACTGAATGTCCCATTCTTGCTCTACAGCTGGGTTTTCTTTGAGCTCTTCATCGCTCATTTCGCGACCAGCCTGAGTCATTTCCAGCATCGCCACGGTCGTGATGGAAGTCTTACTCACTTCCACCGCGTGTTCGAGCGTTTCGCCACTTAAACGCGAATGAACCAGTTCACTTAACGCCACGCAAGCATCGATTGCCGGATAAACGCCGTACAGATCGAAATCGTCGGCTGAAGGAATCGCTTCTTCAAATTTCTCCAGTTGGCTGTCGAAATTTACTTTTGCATCTTTGACGGTCAGCGTTTCCCAAATGAGATCGAGAATGCGGCGGTAAATCTGCCCATCGCCGAAGCCGGTTTGCTGACAGAATACGGCGTAATTGGGGTACATGCGTTCGCATAAGCAGGCCATAAAAGTGACATGCTGCCAGCTTGCCAGGCGCTCCAGACGCAGATGAATTGGGTTTTGTAACATGTTGAGTTCTCAAATACGGAAATTATCCGCAGTTTACCTGAATTAGGGCTGATTTGCTGTATAGCGCACGAACGCCGGACGTTCCGAGGCCACCGCGTCCGCCCAGCGCGTTGGCTCCGGCAGACGATAGCCTTTCATGCAGCGTTGTACCCACGCCAGCGCGCTGTCCACGCTGACCCGATGGCCGGTAGCGATAAACAACGGGTTACAGCGCGCTTTGCTGCGCCAGACCCAGGCCAGCTGCTCGCCTTTATCCATCAGAGGGGCCAGCGCGCCCGGTTCGCTGGAGAGCGGTTCGAATTTACCGCAGAGCCGTTTTTTCGCCACGCCAATGGTCGGCACATCCACCAATAAGCCAAAATGGCTGGCTACGCCAAGACGGCGAGGATGCGAGATCCCATGACCATCGACAAACACTAAATCCGGCTTTTGCGACAGCATCTCCCACGCTGCCAGCAGCGCAGGATATTCGCGGAACGAGAGAAAACCTGGAATGTAAGGCATGGTGGTGGCGATGCGGGCCACTTTATACTCCACCAGCTCAAGCGAGGGGTATTTCAGCAGCACCATCGCCGCTCGCGTCACTTCTCCGCCCTGCTCAAATCCGACATCGGCTCCGGCGATCAGATCCGGCGGATCTTTATCGAGTCGATCCTCGCGGATCACAGAAGAAGCCAGTTCAATTTGTTGAGCGCGTAATGACGCGAGATCCATAATCGCTCCTTAGCGGTGATACTGTTCAGACAAGCGATGCACTGCCTCCACAAACACGCCAGCATGTTCTGGCGGCACATCCTGATGAATGCCGTGACCAAGGTTAAAGACATGACCTTCGCCGTGACCGAAACCGGCAAGTATAGTCGCCACTTCTTCTTCAATGCGGGCAGGCGGCGCATACAGCATCGACGGATCCATATTGCCCTGCAACGCGACTTTATTGCCGACGCGGCGGCGCGCATCGGCGATATCCGTTGTCCAGTCGAGGCCCAGCGCATCGCAACCGGTTTCTGCCATCGCTTCCAGCCACTGTCCACCGCCTTTGGTAAACAGCGTGACCGGTACGCGGCGACCGTCGTTTTCACGCAGTAAACCATCAACAATTTTATGCATGTAATAGAGCGAGAACTGTTGATAATCGCGCCCGGTAAGCACGCCGCCCCAGGTGTCGAAAATCATCACTGCCTGAGCACCGGCTTTAATCTGCGCATTCAGATACAAAGTGACGCTTTTCGCCAGTTTATCGAGTAGCGCGTGCAGCGCCTGTGGATCGGCATACATCATTTTTTTGATCACGGTGAACGCTTTGCTGCTGCCGCCTTCCACCATGTAGGTCGCCAGCGTCCACGGGCTGCCGGAAAAACCAATCAGCGGCACTTCGCCTTTCAGTTCGCGACGAATGGTACGCACCGCGTTCATCACGTAACCCAGCTCATCTTCCGGGTCCGGAATTGGCAGTTTATCGACGTCGGCTTTGCAGGTGACTGGCGAGGTAAAACGCGGACCTTCTCCGGCTTCAAAATAGAGCCCTAAACCCATCGCGTCTGGCACGGTGAGGATATCGGAAAAGAGGATCGCCGCATCCAGCGGATAGCGACGCAGCGGTTGCAAAGTCACTTCGCACGCCAGCTCGGCATTTTTGCACAGCGACATAAAATCGCCCGCCTGGGCGCGCGTGGCTTTATATTCCGGTAGATAGCGACCCGCCTGGCGCATCATCCATACTGGAGTGACATCAACGGGCTGGCGCAGCAGCGCCCGCAGATAACGATCGTTTTTAAGTTCGGTCATTTTGGCTGTTCCTTAGTGCGTCAGGCGGTCAGTGTATCATCACTCATACTCTGCCCGACACATCGCCACTGTATCTTCTATCAGACGGCGCGCTACGGTGCCGGGCGGCGGGAGTAACGGCAAATCGTCATAGCGATACCAGTTCGCCTCGAGCAATTCTTTCGGGTCGATCACGATCTCGCCGCTGTCATATTCCGCCATAAACGCGGTCATTAACGACTGAGGAAACGGCCACGGTTGGGAGGTCACGTAACGCAAGTTTTTAACTTTAATTCCGCTCTCTTCCATCACTTCCCGCGCGACTGCCTGCTCGAGGGTTTCACCCACTTCGACGAATCCGGCAAGTACTGTATGGACACCGTTACGATGGCGGGTATGCTGGGCGAGGAGGATCGAATCATCGCGACGGATGGCAACAATAATGCAGGGGGCGATTTGCGGGTAGTAACGTTCACGGCAATGGCTGCACAGCATCGCCCATTCGGTTTTGCTTGGATACATTTCATGCCCGCAGTAACCACAGTATTTATGCGATCGGTAAAACTCCGCCAATTGCACGCCACGTCCAGCCAGTTGAAACAGCCCAACATCGAGATCAATGACCTGACGTACCGACCCCATATCGTGACGCCGCTGCTGTTGTACTAACCAAACAGGTTCCCCCTGCCATTCGCCGATTTGTAGTGCGCGCTGACCCACAAGATCGAAATTTGCCGCTTCGCCATATGGCAATTCTCCCTTCGGCAACCATAATTTTTGTTCATGGCTGACGACCCACCAGCCGTGATCTAATTTTTCAATTATACGATCCATAGCTCTTGCACTACCTTTGCATCACTGGCATGTTTAACATGGTTTTTACATTTCTCACAGAGCAGTTTTTGAATACAAACTTGCGGAGTCAATCATGCTTAACCAGCTCGATAACCTGACGGAGCGCGTCAGAGGAAGTAACAAACTGGTTGATCGCTGGCTACATGTACGTAAGCATCTGCTCGTGGCTTACTACAATCTGGTTGGCATTAAGCCTGGCAAAGAATCGTACATGAGGCTAAACGAAAAAGCCCTTGATGATTTTTGTCAGAGCCTGGTCGATTACTTGTCTGCCGGACATTTCAGTATTTATGAGCGCATTCTTCATAAGCTGGAAGGCAACGGGCAACTCGCGCGCGCCGCGAAGATTTGGCCGCAACTCGAAGCCAATACTCAACAGATTATGGATGACTACGATTCCAGCCTGGAAACCGCCATCGATCATGATAATTACCTTGAGTTTCAACAGGTTTTATCTGACATCGGCGAGGCACTGGAAGCGCGCTTTGTGCTGGAAGATAAGCTGATTCTACTGGTGCTTGACGCCGCCCGCGTCAAATATCCTGCTTGAGTTCTGCGCTGTTAACGCGTAATTTACATTCAACGCCCCGTTTGTGGGGCTAATTTCTTGTCGGAGTGCCTTAACTGGCTGAGACCGTTTATTCGGGATCCGCGGAACCTGATCAGGCTAATACCTGCGAAGGGAACAAGAGTTAATCTGCTATCGCATCGCCTTTGCGGCGATCGTCTCTTGCTTCATCCGTCGTCTGACAAGCCACGTCCTTAACTTTTTGGAATGAGCTATGTCTGCAACAAAACTGACCCGCCGCGAACAGCGCGCCCAGGCCCAACATTTTATCGACACTCTGGAAGGCTCCGCCTTTCCCAACTCAAAACGCATTTACATCACTGGCACACACCCCGGCGTGCGCGTGCCAATGCGTGAGATCCAGCTTAGCCCGACGCTAATTGGCGGCAGCAAAGAACAGCCGCAGTACGAAGAAAACGAAGCGATTCCGGTCTACGACACCTCCGGCCCGTATGGCGATCCGAAGGTTGCCATTAACGTGCAGCAAGGGCTGGCAAAACTACGCCAGCCGTGGATCGATGCGCGCGGCGATACCGAAGAACTTACCGTACGCAGTTCCGATTACACTAAAGCGCGGCTGGCAGATGATGGCCTTGACGAGCTGCGTTTTAGCGGCGTATTAACGCCAAAACGCGCCAAAGCAGGACGCCGCGTCACCCAACTGCACTACGCCCGCAAGGGTATCATCACGCCAGAAATGGAATTCATCGCCATTCGCGAGAATATGGGTCGCGAGCGCATACGTAGCGAAGTTTTACGCCACCAGCATCCGGGAATGAGCTTTGGCGCACGTCTGCCGGAAAATATCACTGCGGAATTTGTCCGTGATGAAGTTGCTGCCGGACGTGCGATTATCCCGGCCAACATTAATCATCCGGAATCGGAGCCGATGATTATTGGCCGTAACTTCCTGGTAAAAGTTAACGCCAATATCGGCAACTCGGCGGTCACTTCTTCCATCGAAGAAGAAGTGGAAAAACTGGTATGGTCCACGCGCTGGGGAGCGGATACCGTGATGGATCTTTCCACTGGTCGCTATATTCACGAAACCCGCGAGTGGATTTTGCGTAACAGCCCGGTGCCGATCGGTACAGTGCCGATCTACCAGGCACTGGAGAAGGTGAACGGGATCGCTGAAGATCTTACCTGGGAAGTCTTCCGCGACACCCTGCTGGAACAAGCCGAGCAAGGTGTGGATTACTTCACTATCCATGCGGGGGTGCTGCTGCGCTACGTGCCGATGACCGCGAAACGCCTGACCGGTATCGTCTCTCGCGGCGGTTCGATTATGGCGAAATGGTGCCTCTCCCATCATCAGGAAAATTTCCTCTATCAACACTTCCGCGAAATTTGTGAAATCTGTGCTGCTTATGACGTTTCGCTGTCGCTGGGCGACGGCCTGCGCCCCGGTTCTATTCAGGACGCCAACGATGAAGCACAGTTTGCCGAGCTGCATACGCTGGGCGAACTGACCAAAATCGCCTGGGAATATGACGTGCAGGTGATGATTGAAGGCCCAGGCCACGTGCCGATGCAGATGATTCGCCGCAATATGACCGAGGAGTTAGAGCACTGCCACGAAGCGCCGTTTTACACTCTGGGGCCGCTAACTACCGATATCGCGCCGGGCTATGACCACTTCACGTCAGGGATTGGCGCGGCGATGATTGGCTGGTTTGGCTGCGCGATGCTCTGCTACGTAACGCCGAAAGAGCATCTGGGCCTGCCAAATAAAGAAGATGTTAAACAGGGGCTTATCACCTATAAGATTGCCGCTCACGCCGCCGACCTGGCGAAAGGGCATCCGGGCGCGCAAATTCGCGATAACGCCATGTCGAAAGCCCGCTTCGAATTTCGCTGGGAAGACCAGTTTAATCTGGCCCTCGACCCGTTTACTGCCCGCGCTTATCACGATGAAACCCTGCCGCAAGAGTCCGGTAAAGTCGCCCATTTTTGCTCCATGTGTGGACCGAAATTCTGCTCGATGAAAATCAGCCAGGAAGTGCGTGATTACGCCGCCGCGCAAACCATTGAAGTGGGAATGGCGGATATGTCGGAGAACTTCCGCGCCAGAGGCGGAGAAATCTACCTGCGTAAGGAGGAAGCGTGATGTATCAGCCTGAGTTTCCTCCTGTCCCCTTTCGTTTAGGACTGTACCCGGTGGTTGACAGCGTACAGTGGATCGAACGTCTGTTGGATGCAGGCGTACGTACTCTCCAGCTACGCATCAAAGATCAGCGCGATGAAGAGGTAGAAGCCGATGTGGTGGCGGCAATTGCGCTGGGCCGCCGCTATAACGCGCGATTGTTTATTAATGATTACTGGCGACTGGCGATCAAGCATCAGGCATACGGCGTCCATCTGGGGCAGGAAGATTTGCAAGCCACCGATCTCAGCGCCATCCGCGCGGCAGGCCTGCGGCTGGGCGTTTCGACACATGATGATATGGAAATCGACGTCGCGCTGGCAGCACGCCCTTCTTATATCGCGCTGGGACATGTGTTCCCGACGCAAACCAAACAGATGCCTTCTGCACCGCAGGGACTGGAACAGCTGGCACGGCATGTTGAGCGCCTGGCGGATTATCCCACCGTGGCGATTGGCGGTATCAGTCTGGCGCGCGCGCCTGCGGTGATAGCAACGGGTGTCGGCAGTATCGCCGTCGTCAGCGCCATTACTCAAGCCGCAGACTGGCGTTTGGCAACGGCACAGCTGCTGGAAATTGCAGGAGTTGGCGATGAATGACCGTGACTTTATGCGTTATAGCCGCCAAATCCTGCTCGACGATATTGCTCTGGACGGGCAGCAAAAACTGCTCGACAGCCAGGTGCTGATTATTGGTCTTGGCGGGCTGGGTACACCTGCTGCGCTATACCTGGCGGGGGCTGGCGTCGGGACGCTGGTACTGGCAGATGACGACGATGTGCATTTAAGCAATCTGCAACGACAAATCCTCTTTACCACTGAAGATATCGATCGCCCGAAATCACAGGTCAGCCAACAGCGACTGACACAGTTGAATCCCGATATTCGACTGATGGCATTACAACAACGGTTAACGGGTGAGACGTTAAAAGATGCGGTTGCACAAGCCGATGTGGTGCTCGACTGTACTGACAATATGGCGACTCGCCAGGAGATTAATGCCACCTGCGTGGCACTCAACACGCCGCTTATCACCGCCAGCGCGGTCGGATTTGGCGGTCAGTTGATGGTACTGACGCCGCCCTGGGAGCAGGGATGTTACCGCTGCCTGTGGCCAGATAACCAGGAGCCAGAACGCAACTGCCGCACGGCGGGCGTGGTTGGCCCGGTGGTCGGGGTTATGGGCACTTTACAGGCACTGGAAGCGATTAAGTTATTAAGTGGTATAGAGACGCCTGCGGGAGAACTCCGACTGTTCGACGGTAAATCGAGCCAGTGGCGCAGTCTGACGTTGCGCCGCGCCAGCGGTTGCCCGGTATGTGGAGGATGCAATGCAGATCCTGTTTAACGATCAACCGATGCAGTGTGTCGCCGAACTAACTGTTCACGAACTGCTGGAGCAACTCGAACAACAACAAGCAGGTGCGGCACTGGCGATTAATCAGCAAATCGTCCCGCGGGAACAATGGGCGCAACATATCGTGCAGGATGGCGACCAGATCCTGCTTTTTCAAGTTATTGCAGGGGGTTGAGATGTTACATATTGCGGACAAAACGTTTGATTCACATCTGTTTACTGGCACCGGAAAATTCGCCTCTTCACAACTGATGGTGGAGTCTATTCGCACTTCCGGCAGCCAACTGGTGACGCTGGCGATGAAACGTGTCGACTTGCGCCAGCACAACGACGCTATCCTCGAACCGCTTATCGCGGCGGGTGTGACCCTGCTGCCGAATACTTCCGGGGCGAAACCCGCGGAAGAAGCCATTTTCGCCGCCCATCTGGCACGTGAAGCGTTAGGCACAAACTGGCTAAAATTGGAGATTCACCCTGACGCCCGCTGGCTGTTGCCCGATCCCATCGAAACCCTGAAAGCCGCCGAAACGCTGGTACAACAGGGATTTGTCGTGCTGCCTTACTGCGGGGCCGATCCGGTATTGTGTAAACGTCTGGAAGAAGTCGGCTGTGCAGCGGTGATGCCGCTCGGCGCGCCGATTGGCTCGAATCAGGGACTGGAAACCCGCGCCATGCTGGAGATTATTATCCAGCAGGCCACCGTTCCGGTGGTTGTCGATGCTGGCATCGGCGTTCCCAGCCATGCCGCGCAGGCGCTGGAAATGGGGGCCGACGCGGTGTTAGTGAATACGGCGATTGCCGTCGCGGACGATCCCGTCAACATGGCGAAGGCATTTCGTCTGGCGGTAGAAGCAGGCCTGCTGGCACGTCAGTCCGGACCGGGCAGCCGCAGTCATTTTGCTCATGCCACCAGCCCGCTGACTGGATTTCTGGAGGCATCGGCATGAAAACCTTCAGCGATCGCTGGCGACAACTGGACTGGGATGACATCCACCTGCGTATCAACGGCAAAACGGCTGCTGACGTAGAGCGGGCGCTAAATGCCTCGCAACTCACCCGCGACGACATGATGGCATTGCTATCACCCGCCGCCAGTGGCTATCTGGAACCACTGGCCCAGCGAGCGCAACGTCTGACTCGTCAGCGATTTGGCAACGTCGTCAGCTTCTACGTCCCGCTTTATCTTTCCAATCTTTGCGCTAACGACTGTACTTATTGCGGATTTTCTATGAGCAACCGCATCAAGCGCAAAACGCTGGATGAAGCGGATATTGCCAGGGAAAGCGCCGCTATACGGGAGATGGGCTTTGAACATCTGCTATTAGTCACTGGTGAACATCAGGCGAAAGTGGGGATGGATTACTTTCGTCGTCATCTCCCTGCCCTGCGTGAACAGTTCTCTTCACTACAGATGGAAGTGCAACCGCTGGCGGAGGCGGAATATGCCGAGTTAAAACAGCTTGGCCTCGATGGAGTAATGGTTTATCAGGAGACATATCATGAGGCGACTTATGCCCATCATCATCTGAAAGGTAAAAAACAGGACTTCTTCTGGCGGCTGGAAACGCCGGATCGGCTAGGGCGTGCGGGGATTGATAAGATAGGCCTCGGCGCGCTAATCGGCCTTTCCGACAGCTGGCGAGTTGACTGCTATATGGTTGCCGAACATTTGCTATGGCTGCAACAGCATTACTGGCAAAGCCGCTACTCTGTCTCCTTCCCACGCCTGCGTCCATGTACTGGCGGCATTGAGCCTGCGTCGATTATGGATGAACGCCAGTTAGTGCAAGCCATCTGCGCTTTCCGGCTGCTTGCACCGGAGATTGAACTGTCACTCTCCACGCGGGAATCACCGTGGTTTCGCGATCGCGTAATTCCGCTGGCAATTAATAACGTCAGCGCTTTTTCGAAAACGCAGCCAGGTGGCTATGCCGACAACCACCCCGAGCTGGAACAGTTCTCACCGCACGACGATCGCAGACCGGAAGCGGTTGCTGCCGCGTTAACCGCTCAGGGTTTGCAGCCGGTATGGAAAGACTGGGACAGCTATCTGGGACGCCCATCGCAAAGGCCATGAGACAGAATGTAAGAACGTAAATTTATTCCGAGCCGCTACGGAAGATGAAAAACGCAAGGTTGTTGAAAGCGTTGTGTTTTTTTATGGTAGTGCCGTCAACAGGAATGTTGTCCAGGGCGAAAAGCTTCTTCCTCGTTTCGCCCTGCCTTTCTTAATATTTCCCGTGAAGACTTTGCCCTCTGAATAACACCCATAAAAAAACCCGCCGAAGCGGGTTTTTACGTTATTTGCGGATTAACGATTACTCGTTATCAGAACCGCCCAGACCTGCGTTCAGCAGTTCTGCCAGGCTGGCAGATGCGTCTTCTGCAGTCACCTGCGGTGCAGCCGGAGCTTCACCCGCAGCACGGCGACGCATACGATCCTGGTGGTACGCATAACCGGTACCTGCCGGGATCAGACGACCCACGATAACGTTCTCTTTCAGGCCGCGCAGTTCGTCGCGTTTGCCCGCAACGGCTGCTTCGGTCAGCACGCGAGTGGTCTCCTGGAACGATGCCGCGGAGATGAAGGACTCGGTTGCCAGAGACGCTTTGGTGATACCCAGCAGATCGCGGGAGTAAGTTGCACCCACTTTGCCGTTCGCTTCCAGTTCGCGGTTTGCGATCTTGACGCGAGAGTATTCAACCTGTTCACCTTCCAGGAAGTCGGAGCTGCCCGCGTTAACGATGGTAGCTTTACGCAGCATCTGACGAACGATAACTTCGATGTGTTTATCGTTAATCTTAACGCCCTGCAGACGGTATACGTCCTGTACTTCGTTAACGATGTAACGAGTAACAGCATGAACACCACGCAGACGCAGAATGTCGTGCGGCGCTTCCGGACCATCGGAAATTACGTCACCACGTTCTACGCGTTCACCTTCGAACACGTTGAGCTGACGCCATTTCGGAATCATCTCTTCGTACGGATCGCTACCGTCTACCGGGGTGATAACCAGACGACGTTTACCTTTGGTTTCTTTACCGAAGGAAACGATACCGCTGATTTCAGCCAGGATTGCCGGCTCTTTCGGACGACGTGCTTCGAACAGGTCCGCAACGCGCGGCAGACCACCGGTGATGTCCTTGGTACCGCCGGATTCCTGCGGAATACGCGCCAGGGTGTCACCAGAGCTGATCTGTACGCCATCTTCCAGCTGAACAATCGCTTTACCCGGCAGGAAGTACTGCGCAGGCATATCGGTACCCGGGATCAGAACGTCGTTACCCTGAGCATCAACGATTTTCAGTGCCGGACGCAGATCTTTACCACCTGCGGTACGTTCTGCGGAATCCAGAACCACCAGCGAAGACAGACCGGTCAATTCGTCGGTCTGACGAGTAATGGTCTGGCCGTCGATCATGTCAGTAAAGCGTACAAAACCGCTTACTTCGGTGATAACCGGCATGGTGTGCGGGTCCCAGTTTGCAACGGTTTCGCCGCCAGCAACCTGTTCGCCATCGCCTTTCGCCAGTACCGCACCGTAAGGTACTTTGTAGCTTTCTTTGGTACGACCGAATTCGTCGATCAGTTTCAGTTCGGTGTTACGGGAAGTGATAACCAGTTTACCGCTGGAGTTCACAACCGACTTCACGTTGCTGAGCTTGATGCTACCTTTGTTTTTCACCTGGATGCTGGATTCAGCAGCCGCACGAGATGCCGCACCACCGATGTGGAACGTACGCATGGTCAGCTGTGTACCCGGTTCACCGATGGACTGTGCCGCGATAACACCGATTGCTTCACCTTTGTTGATGATGTGGCCACGCGCCAGGTCACGACCGTAGCAGTGCGCACATACACCAAAGTCGGTGTCACAAGATACAACAGAACGTACTTTAACCGCGTCGACAGAGTTCTCTTCCAGCAGGTCACACCACTGTTCGTGCAGCAGCGTGTTGCGCGGAACGAGGATATCAGCAGTACCCGGCTTCAGAACGTCTTCAGCAGTTACACGACCCAATACGCGATCGCGCAGCGGCTCTTTAACGTCACCACCCTCGATAACCGGAGTCATCATGATACCTTCATGGGTACCACAATCGTCTTCGGTAACCACCAGGTCCTGCGCCACGTCAACCAGACGACGAGTCAGGTAACCGGAGTTCGCCGTTTTCAGTGCGGTATCCGCCAGACCTTTACGGGCACCGTGGGTGGAGATGAAGTACTGGAGTACGTTCAGACCTTCACGGAAGTTCGCGGTGATTGGCGTTTCGATGATGGAGCCATCCGGCTTCGCCATCAGACCACGCATACCAGCAAGCTGACGAATCTGTGCCGCAGAACCACGCGCACCGGAGTCGGCCATCATGTAGATGCTGTTGAAGGAAACCTGCTTCTCTTCCTGACCGTCACGGTTAATAACGGTTTCAGTTTGCAGGTTATCCATCATCGCTTTGGATACACGATCGTTCGCCGCAGCCCAGATATCGATAACTTTGTTGTAGCGTTCGCCCGCAGTTACCAGACCAGACTGGAACTGCTCCTGAATTTCAGCAACTTCTGCTTCTGCCTCGGAGATGATTTCGTGTTTCTTCTCCGGGATGACCATGTCATCGATACCAACAGATGCACCAGAACGCGCTGCATATGCAAAGCCGGTATACATGATCTGGTCCGCAAAAATAACGGTCGGTTTCAGACCGAGAATGCGGTAGCAGGTGTTCAGCATTTTGGAGATTGCTTTTTTACCCAGCGCCTGGTTGACGATGGTGTAAGGCAGACCTTTCGGTACAATCATCCACAGAATGGCACGGCCAACAGTCGTGTCTTTCAGGCTGGTTTTCGCCACTAATTCACCGTTAGCATCTTTTTCATACTCGGTGATACGCACTTTAACGCGCGCATGCAGAGAAGCCAGACCAGAGCGATACAGACGTTCTGCTTCTTTCGGGCCAGTCAGCACCATGCCTTCGCCTTTGGCGTTAACACAGTCGCGGGTCATGTAGTACAGACCCAGTACAACGTCCTGAGACGGAACGATGATTGGTTCGCCGTTCGCCGGGGACAGGATGTTGTTGGTAGACATCATCAGCGCACGCGCTTCCAGCTGGGCTTCCAGCGTCAGCGGTACGTGAACGGCCATCTGGTCACCATCGAAGTCGGCGTTATATGCCGCACAAACCAGCGGGTGCAGCTGGATAGCTTTACCTTCGATCAGTACCGGTTCAAATGCCTGGATACCCAGACGGTGCAGAGTCGGTGCACGGTTCAGCAGTACCGGGTGTTCGCGGATAACTTCGTCCAGGATATCCCAAACGACAGCTTCTTCGCGCTCAACCATTTTCTTCGCAGCTTTGATGGTGGTAGCAAGACCACGCAGTTCCAGCTTGCCGTAGATGAACGGTTTGAACAGCTCCAGCGCCATTTTCTTCGGCAGACCGCACTGATGCAGACGCAGGTATGGACCTACGGTGATTACAGAACGACCGGAGTAGTCAACACGCTTACCGAGCAGGTTCTGACGGAAACGACCCTGTTTACCTTTGATCATGTCGGCCAAAGATTTCAGAGGACGCTTGTTAGAACCGGTGATTGCACGACCGCGACGACCGTTATCCAGCAGGGCGTCTACCGCTTCCTGCAGCATACGTTTTTCGTTACGTACGATGATATCCGGCGCAGCCAGGTCCAGCAGACGTTTCAGACGGTTGTTACGGTTAATGACGCGACGATACAGATCGTTCAGGTCAGAAGTCGCGAAACGACCACCATCCAGCGGAACCAGCGGACGCAGATCTGGCGGCAGTACCGGCAGAACGGTCAGGATCATCCACTCTGGTTTGTTACCAGACTGAACGAACGCTTCCAGCAGTTTGATACGCTTGGTCAGCTTTTTACGCTTGGTTTCGGAGTTGGTTTCGTTCAGCTCTTCACGCAGCTGTTCGCACTCTTGCTCCAGATCCATGCTCTTCAGCAGGGCCTGGATTGCTTCCGCACCCATCTTCGCGTCGAATTCGTCACCGAACTCTTCCAGCGCGTCCAGATACTGCTCTTCAGTCAGGATCTGCTGACGCTCCAGGTTGGTCATACCACCTTCGATAACCACATAGGATTCGAAGTACAGTACACGTTCGATATCGCGCAGCGGCATATCGAGCAGCAGACCGATACGGGACGGCAGCGATTTCAGGAACCAGATGTGCGCAGTCGGGGAAGCCAGTTCGATGTGGCCCATACGCTCACGGCGTACTTTAGTCTGGGTCACTTCAACGCCGCACTTCTCACAGATGACGCCACGGTGTTTCAGGCGCTTGTACTTACCGCACAGGCACTCGTAATCTTTTACCGGCCCAAAGATACGGGCGCAGAAAAGGCCGTCACGTTCTGGTTTGAACGTACGGTAGTTGATGGTTTCCGGCTTTTTAACTTCACCGAAAGACCATGAACGGATCATGTCTGGCGAAGCCAGAGCAATTTTGATCGCATCAAACTCTTCGGTTTTAGTCTGCGCTTTCAGAAACTTTAATAAATCTTTCACGGATTTGCTCCCGTCGGAGTTAGCACAATCCGCTGCCGGGTTTTACCCCGACAGCAGTGACCTGTTTGAGCGAGAATTACTCGTCTTCCAGTTCGATGTTGATACCCAGCGAACGAATCTCTTTCAACAATACGTTGAAGGATTCTGGCATGCCCGGCTCCATCTGATGGTTGCCGTCCACGATGTTTTTATACATCTTAGTACGACCGTTCACGTCATCAGACTTAACGGTGAGCATTTCCTGCAGGGTGTATGCTGCGCCGTATGCTTCCAGCGCCCACACTTCCATCTCCCCGAAACGCTGACCACCGAACTGTGCCTTACCACCCAGCGGCTGCTGAGTAACCAGGCTGTAAGAACCGGTGGAACGCGCGTGCATCTTGTCGTCGACCAGGTGGTTCAGTTTCAGCATGTACATGTAACCAACGGTTACCGGACGTTCGAACTGTTCACCAGTGCGACCGTCGTACAGGCGGATCTGACCAGAAGTCGGCAGGTCGCCAAGTTTCAGCAGCTCTTTAATTTCTGCTTCTTTCGCACCGTCGAAGACCGGCGTTGCGATTGGCATACCTTTGCGCAGGTTTTCAGCCAGACGCATAACTTCTTCATCGCTGAAGGTACTCAGGTCAACTTTCTGACGAACATCAGCGCCCAGATCGTACGCACGCTGGATGAATTCGCGCAGTTTCGCGACTTCTTGCTGCTGTTTCAGCATGGCGTTGATCTTGTCGCCGATACCTTTCGCAGCCATACCCAGGTGAGTTTCCAGGATCTGACCGATGTTCATACGAGACGGTACGCCCAGCGGGTTCAGTACGATATCTACCGGCGTACCGTTAGCATCGTGCGGCATATCTTCGATCGGGTTGAT
>OBWK01000499.1_pt1 | contig 19180 bp, 20 predicted proteins | sample 1495251 | NCBI WGS metagenome assembly OBWK01 (sample SAMEA2580065, study PRJEB22360) | human gut metagenome | biome: human gut; feature: human-associated habitat; material: faeces | place: Denmark | collected 2008/2010 | reverse complement strand
ACCTGCGACCCCCTGGTCCCAAGCCAGGTGCGCTACCAAACTGCGCTATGCCCCGCCACCAGAAATTATTATACTGAATAATTGTACTTCTTGTCAAATCAACGAATAGTCGGCATGTTCCGACCGTTAAATATTTCCAACATTTCCTGCTTCAGTTGACGTCTGATTAACTCCCTGTCTTTCAGCTTCAACTGATCTTCCGTAATATCAAAGAGATAATTGTTCAAATCGAACTCACGCAACATCATCTTCGTGTGGAAAATATTCTCCTGATAAACGTTGACATCTATCATATTATAACGATGTCTTGTTTCTTTTGCAATATAGTTTTGAATCGAATTGATACGGTGATCGATAAACAGTTTTTTTCCGCTTATATCGCGTGTAAAACCGCGAACGCGATAATCCAATGTAACAATATCCGAATCAAAAGAGTCGAGAAGATAGTTGAGTGCGTTTAAGGGTGAAATACGACCGCATGTGGACACGTCAATATCGGCACGAAAAGTCGTAATCCCCTTTTGAGGATGGCTTTCCGGATAAGTATGTACCGTCAAATGGCTTTTATCCAAATGACAGACTACATCCGTATCGGGTGCAATCTCTTCTTCCGAAATTAAAATAGTGACACTGGCCCCTTGGGGGTCATAGTCCTGACTGGCCACATTTAAAATATTGGCCCCGATAATAGAGGCTACATTTTCCAAAATTTCCGTTAAGCGCGCCGCATTATATGCTTCGTCAATGTACTCAATATAATGACGACGTGCTTCTTCGGAGTCGGCATAACAAATATCGTAGATGTTAAAGCTCAAGGTCTTTGTAAGATTATTAAAGCCGTACAGTTTTAATTTATCTTTTTTTATGGTCATCTTCCCTCATTACCCCTACTATAGATTCGCATTTTCTTACACATAGTTTATCAAAGTATTTCAAAAAAACGAACTTCTTTTATAACTCGATTTTCAAGACAACAAAGAGCATACGTACCGTATCTTCCGTCTCTGGGCAAGGCTATACTGCCGGGATTTACGAGTGTAATATCCCCTATACGTTCTTCACAAGTTCTGTGGGTGTGGCCGAAAAGGACAAGCTGCACTCCCTTCGCCTCACCTGTAGCCGCCATAGACTTTAAGGTTCTACCGTGGCCGTGAGTCATATAGATGCGTATATCATCAACTGTAATTATCGCTTCATCCGGAGCCTTATACGTATCGAAATAATCATTATTTCCCTTAACCGTATACACGGGAGCATCCGTATAATACGCCAATTCTTCGGCATCTCGACAATAATCGCCGCAATGAAACCAGGCCTTAACTTGAGGACAGTCAGCCGTGAGCTTTTGCCAATGGCTATTGTTCCCGTGGCTGTCACTGACAACACCTATATAAACGGGTATCATGACAGTAATTCCTGCAAACGACGCAGAGCCGCTCCGCGATGGCTGATTGAATTTTTTTCATCTAAATCGAGCTCAGCCATAGTTTTGCCAAAAGACGGTACGTAAAAATACGGATCATAGCCGAACCCTTCACTTCCCTTCGGCTTCAAATCGATAAGACCTTCACATGTTCCTTCAGCCAACAACGGTTCTTTCCCGGGAGCCGCCAGAGCCAGGACACATATATAACGGGCTGTTCTCTTTTCTCGTTCCACGCCTTGCAAGGATTTAATCAGCTTGGCATTATTAGCCTCGTCATCATGATCTTCACCGGCATAACGAGCCGAATGAACCCCCGGAGCACCGTCCAGGGCATCGACGACGAGTCCCGAATCGTCGGCAAGACACAACATGCCTGTACGGGCTGCATAATACTTAGCCTTAATGGCCGCATTGTCGGAAAAGGTCTGCCCGTCTTCTACCGGTTCGGGAAGATCGGGTGCTTTATCAAACACGGAAAAAACGGAAAATCCCGCTTTTTCCAGTACCTTGCGAAACTCCCGTATTTTTCCCTTATTTCTGGTTGCAATCAAAAGGGCTTCTTTCTTATTTTCAGCCATACCCTATCCTTCTATACGAGCCGTCTTTTCTCGTAAAAGAGTCCCGTAATTTTTTATAATTACAATCGGTGTTTTCTGTGATGCGTTTCCGAAAGGATTATCGATTAAAATAGCCGCTACTTCTTGAGGCTTAATGCCGCGTGAATATCCCAATACGGCCGATCTTTTCAAATCATTTACATCGGCAACACAGGCCCCGTAACAGCCTAAACGCTTCTTTATTTTTTCGGCTACGCCCATAGGGTCTGCCGGACCGTATACAATACACTTGTCAAACGGCGGCATAGTTCCCGTTACATCGTCAGTTAAAGAGGCTTGGCGGCAAAGACGATACCAAACACCGTCTTTACCGAAAAGTTTGGCAATAAAACCGATAATGAAACATACCAGCATCTTCCATTCGCCTTCCAGCTCCATGGCTGCCTGCATGCCATACAAACTGGCCATACTGCCTTCGCCGGGTACAAATCGGCGCATGAGCCGAGCTTGCCAAGACGGTTTCAATTCTTCAGGTCTTGTAAAGCGACGTTGCGTAATAGCAACTACACTTTCGGCAACGCACAATAAATCGTCGGGCCCGATTTGCCCTTGCGTATACTCTTCAATGGCATCAACAATATTATCCTTTTCCGTAAGAATTCTGGTTTTTACGGGAACCAATTCCAATTCAGCCATATGCCGACCCTCCTATGCCTGTTCCAATGCTTTTTGAACTTCCGCGGCTTTCAACGTAATTCGTGCCTTATGAATATACCATTCGCTACGCGATACTACTTGATACACAAGATCAATCGGCATGTCGGGAAAAGTCCTTAAATCATTGCGAATATCACGGTTTTTACTTACTAAGGTTACGGTTACACGAATGCGACCGCCTTTTCGAGGATAGTAAATAACCGATTCCCAGTATCCGTCATCACGTTCCGCTTCCTTGTTGGCCAGCTGAGCGCTGACAAGACAACGGTCGTACTGTTCACGCGGCAATAAGACACGCGGATAAAAGTCCATAATCGTCCCCAACTGTCGTCCGGCATTATGGAAGGGCACTTCCGTTTCAAATACGGCCGTGTCGGATGTCATTTCTTTCAGTTCGAACGGATTGCGACGCCTTGCTTCAATGATAAACTTAGCATCACCCTGTTTCCAGGCAAAAAAGCGGAAGGCTAAATACAAGAGAGCTATGACTCCGATTAGGCCCATGAGGACATTCAGCAGAATATACAAATACACGATACAGGACTCCTTTGCTTAACATATATAAACTAAGACAATACTACTTCTTCAGTCGTAAATTCATGCGGCGGTAATAGATGGGCTGCCAATTTCTGCCCTCTTTGCACTTCGGCCGTAAAGCAGAGACGTAATCGGCCTCTTTCTTTTTGGCCGTTCAATAGTCCTTCTTTTTTTAAAATGGCCGAAGCCTGAAGCGCTGTTTCATGTGCCGGATCGACAAAAACGATCGAATCGCCGCAGATCTCCTCAAACAAAGGCTGTACAAAAGGATAATGGGTACAACCGAAAATAGCCGTATCTACGTGAGCTTCCAATACGGGTTTCGTATCAGCCGTAACGGCCTGACGCATTTCTTCCGTATTTAATTGCCCCCTTTCAATGAGTGCGGCCAAGGAAGCACACGGCTGCTCCACAATAGTCAGAGACGGGTCCAGTTGAGCCGCCTCGTCTCTGTGTACATGATTGGCAATAGTAAGAGGAGTGGCGAATACGGCAATGCGATTTTCCGTGCTTATATGCCTGGCCGTTTCTATCCCGCGGCTCATACCCAGCAGGAGGGTTTTCGTCTTTTCCCTCATCTTCATATAAGCGACGGCAGTTGCCGTATTACAGGCAAATACTATTAACTTTACCTGCCGCTTTTCAAGAAAGGCTATAATCTGCTCCGTAAAAGTCAAAATCTCGTTTTGAGTACGCGTGCCGTAAGGATTGCGCTTCGTATCACCCACATAAATGATATCCTCATGAGGCAACAGATGTCGCAGTTTGTTTACAACCGTCAATCCGCCTACCCCCGAGTCGAATACCCCTATAGGTTGCTCCGCCTTAGCCACAATCGTCATCCTTTACAAGTTCTTCCTTATCTTTTTCATACGCCGCCTTCAGGCGATTGAAATAGGTGTCGTTTAGACGTACAACCTTATTGTCGTCTGCCGATGTGAATACATTCTGTGTCGTCCCCTTGCAAAGAAGAGTACCGTCTGCATGACGTCGAATCACATACGAAAAAACGACTTGTGCTCTGCTCAGTTTAATCAAGCGGGTTTCAATATCAATGACATCATTAAAGTTAATCGGCTGTATATATTCGCAAGAAACATTTTTTATAGGAAAAAGTATCTTCTTATCCATCAATTCAAATAAATCGAGTCCGACCTCATCGAAATAAGCACAACGGCCGCACTCAAACCACCGAATTTGATTGGAATGATGAACGATTCCCATCATGTCCGTCTCATAAAAGCGAACTTTTTCCGTAATTGTAATCATTATGATACTCCTGCCAAAACTTGAATAACAATCATAATTTTACGCTCAATAAAGGCTACTGTCAATTTCCGCACAAAAGAGATACCGGCATAGACGAAAGGTTAAACTCTGCCTAAACCGGTATCTTCATTTATGTTCTATTATGGTTGTGGAAGAAGGTCTGTAAAGGGTAAGGGATTTCAGTTCTTTAACGTCTTATTGAAGAACTCTATAATAAGCTCCGACACTTTCGGTTGTATCCAGAGAACACCGCCATGAGGAGCTCCGGCAAGAACATATCGTTCAGCATGAATGCCCTTTGCCTGCAAGGCTTTTTGTAAGAGGACGGTTTGATTCGGTGAAACAACCGTATCGGCACTGCCGTGCATGAGCAAGAACGGCGGCGTTTTATCTGAAATATAATGAATAGGATTGGCCGCTTCCGTTAATTCTCTATTAGCCGTAATTCCGCCATCAATGCCTCCGAAAACGGGACTACCATTGACCCATAACGCCTCGGTAGCTCCGGCAGACATATGTTTTTCCCTTACAGCTTCAGGGTAACCGTCACTGATGCGTGTTAAATCGGATAAGCCGTATGTATCTACAACCGCCTGTACATCGCTGGAAACTTGCAGGTTTTCTCCTACATCAAACTGTTTCTGACCGTTTGCCGTCCCGCCCATAGCCGCAAAATACCCGCCGGCAGAACCGCCTAAAATACCGATTTTATTTGCATCAATATGATATTGCTCCGCATGGGACCGCAAGTACCTTACGGCTGCCTTTACGTCTTCCAGAGGTTTGGGAAACTGCACTGTCGGCGCAACACGATATTCCATGCTAGCCACTACATAGCCGGCTTCGGCCAAATCCATACGCTGTTGAATATAACTGTCTTTATTAGCATTAATAAAACCACCGCCGGTAATATAAAGAATGGCCGGCATCTTTTCTTTTTTCTGCGGAACCATTAAGTCCATCTTCATGGCTACATTATCATAACCGCGCATAGGAACCTGTTCATAAACGACATTTGCAATGTAATTAATGAAAGGACGTTCCGCTTTGACGGAAATAAGCTCGGATCCTGCGGGAACGATAATATTCTCTGCAGACATATTTCTCGATGTGGCCATCAAATTTTCCGCTTCCGCATCTTTTAACGTATTTACCGATGTTGCCGCCATAGTTCCTCCTGTAATCATAAACAGGGCCATAAAGGCCAATATCGTTTTTCTCATACGTACCTCACATTCAATTGGGTTCTACAACAAGGAGCATTCATTGTACCGACAGCAAAAATTCCCATGACCGAAGAATTATTTTTGACGGCGCTTGTACTGTTCGTCGAAGTACTTACCCGAACGAATGTCATCGGTCATACCCTTATAAGGAGCTTCGGCGATTACTTCTTCATTGTCTACTCCGGCTTTACCGATATAGGTAATCTTTGCAAATTCGGGTATAAGCAATTTCGGATATGTAGCATACTTTTCACGCGACTCTTCCATAAGGGAAATATAATCGTTTTGAAAGCACACTGTAATTTCAGGATGTTCTTCCACCCATTTCGGAAAAAATATAGTACCGTGCATCAATTCTTCGTTCGGCATAAAGTCGAGGGCAACGTCTGTTCCCGTCGGTTCCGTCCAAGTTACTTTAAAGACGCCGTCCGTTAACTTACAAATACTGGCTTCCTGATTCTTTACCCAACGACCGGCAACCATGCCACCATGAATTCGATAATCTACGGTGTGGTCATTTTTACAATACCATTCATACTCCCAACCGTTATCGTACGTATATATAAAGTGAGTACCTACAAAATCATCTAGTTCCTTGAATTTCATTTAAGTTTCCTCCTCCGATAAAATATATGAATGTTTTTACAAACATTCGGTTCATAACTTTTTACTTTTTCATTATATTCCCGCTATTCAAATATGTCAATATTTACATATTTGAATTTACATATATTTTGTTATAATAAATTAAATTCCAACAACAGAGGACTTCACATGGCACAAAAAAACACATTGCAATATATTCTCCTCGGCCTTTTATCCGGACCGGGTATGTCGGGATATGACATAAAAAAATTATTCAATACGGAACTTTCCGACTTTTGGCACGCCAATCACAGCCAAATATACCCGGAGCTGAGACGGCTGGAAGCTAAAGGCTACGTTCAAGGCAATCAAGAAATTATCGGTGAAAAGATGACGAAATACAGATATATCCTTACACCTTCGGGGAAAAAACTTTTACATCAGTGGTTACGAGAACCTTTAAGTGACGTACCGCCTTCAAAAGACGAGTTTCCAATTAAAGCTTATTTAATGAATAACCGTACGGACCCGGATTTACGGGAACTTCTGGAAGAAGAAATTTCCCGTCATGAAGTAAAATATGCCTACTTGATAAGACGCATGGAAAGTTTGTCAAAAAAAGAACAGGCGGCACGTTACGGTCACACACTCGTCTTGAGACGGGCTCTACATCGTGAAAAATCATATCTAGCGTGGTTACAAGAAGAAATAATGTTATTGGAAAATAAATAAAGAGCGGTTATACTATTGTGAAACAAAAAAAAGTGAGACTGTGTACACAGTCTCACTTTTAATTTATCCTAACTTGGCCATAGGAAAAAGTTTACGTACCTTCTCCTTATGTTCCGGCTTCACATACGTCCCTGCAAAGGTAAGAGCCGCCCCGATTACGGCCGCATCATCCAACCATCCGATTCCCGGAATCATATCGGGAACGATATCCAACGGCATGATAGTATAGCCGATGGCCCCCATCAGTACAAGTCTTACCAATTTAGGGGTATCCGGATCTTTAATACAGTAATAAATCATCATTAACCGCGGCAAAAATTTTATTTTCTTTCCCGCTACCTTAATGAAGGCTATAAATTTTAACGGAGAATAGAAGCGAGCGAAAAATGTCAGCCACTTAATCATAAGCCACTCCTTATTCCAACGGCTTCTTCGCTTCTTCCACGGCAGCTCGCACCTTGTCTTCCACTTCATCTTCCGCTTCGTCAAAAGTATCTACTGCATCTTCCAGATTTCCTTCTCGAGCTTTAGCGGCTTCTTCGTGTACATTGTTGTATTCGGCTTCATTGACAGCATCGACAGCTTGTTGAACAGCTGCATCTTCAGCCACTTCATCAGCTAAATTACGGCTACGAACATTATGATACAGTTCCTGTCCTTTATCTTTCGCATCCATAACCGCATCTTTTGCCGCATTCCCCCATTTTGCAAAGAAATCTTTTGTTTCATCGCCGAGAGGCACATTTTTCAACGGATTATCTTTTAATTTTTCAACTTGTTCCTTCGCTTTTTCTTTCCATTCACCGAACATTTCGATGTACGGTGTCATATCACTGGGCATACCGTCACGCAACCAACGTTGTGTAACTCGACCCAAGCTGTACGTAATACCGACAGCTACGGGAACCTGAATGACGGAAAAAGGAATCAAGGTCGTCAACAAGTTACCTGCCATTTGACTGCCCATGGCACCAAGAAAAGCCAGAACGGCACGTTCTGTCAATTTTACATCATAAATACGGGCAATTCGGCTGACCAGATATACTTCGTTAGCCATTAAAGCAACCGTACCTACTAAAGGCGCAATAACGATAGCACCGGCACGAGCTGCAGCCCAACGGCAAAGTGTTTCGACTTTTAAGTCGCGATCTTCAGTCGTTTCGTCCATAGCATCCAGCACGGTCATAGCTTTAGCATCGGCATCATTGCCGTTTTGTGCGTTCAACTTCGCTATTTCCGCTTTTAAGTCGGCAATCTGTTCTTGTAAGTTTTTTAATTGTTCCATTTCTTCGTTGGTCATCCAAAACACCTCGAATTTCAAATTAAAAATCTAATTTATCGTCATATTTTCCCATGTTTTTAACAGCTTGTCAATCCACCGTCTACAGGAAGTGCCGTTCCCGTAATAAAAGACGCATCGTCGCTTAAAAGAAAAGCAACGACTTTACCGACTTCATCGGCCGTAGCAATTCGCCCCAAAGGATAAACGGATGCCATATCCCCCAAAGATAGCGACGTGTCTTCTGCCAGCTGTTTTTCAACAAGGGGAGTCATAACATCACCGGGACAAAGGGCATTCACACGAATTTTATGAGTAGCACCTTCCAGAGCCAGAGATTTGGCAAAAGCCGTAACGGCCCCCTTGGTCGCCCCGTAAATACTACATGCCGTATTCCCCTGTAACCCTGCATCGCTGCTTATAATGACAATAGAACCGCCATGCTTTTTTAAAGCCCCGTAAGCAGCTCGGCATAAAAGAACGGTACCGAATACATTCACCTCAAAAATACGGCGAATTTCTTCAGACTTTTCGTTTTCCAGTAATTCTTGGCGGTAGTATCCCGCCGATGTGACCAACCCTGTCAGGTTACCGAAAGTAGACACGGCCGCTTCCACCATGCGTTGACAATCATCTTCTGCAGTTACATCACCTTTTACATACATGACATTTCCGAACGGTTCAACCTCATGCAACGCTTGCAATCCGCGTTCTTCATTACGGCCGTTAATGACGACATTCATACCCGCCCGGGCGCACAAGCGAGCGGAAGCCAGGCCGATTCCCGAGGTGCCTCCGCTGATAAGTACAGTTTTCTTTTCCATGACCCGTCCCCTTTTTACATGACTTGGGTAACAAAAACAAAATCGATGCCCTCATCCAACAACTCTTTATATGTTTCTTTTAAGGCCTGTAACGTCGCCGGTCGACAATGGCCGATAGTGACGGCCGTACCGTTTTTCAAAGCCAGTCTGCCGGCTTGTCGAATACGTTCTTTAATGGCCGAAACAGACGGGTCATTGTCAATAAATAAGTTGTTTCTCGTCGTTCCGACTCCCATGGATGCGGCCGTTTGCTCCGCCACGGATGCGGCCGTCGTACGACTGTCCAAAAAGACGAGTCCCCGACTTTTTAAAACGGACATAACATCTTTCATTAGGCGTGTATCCGCTGTCGACTTTGAGCCTTGATGATTATTAATGCCTACGGCATAAGGGACCTGATCGATTAATTCGTTCGTCGTAGCAATAACCTTCTTATCCCCCATATCGGAAGAAATAAAAATCTCTTCAGATGAAACCGTATTCAACGGTTCCATAGGCAGGTGAACTATGATTTTATTACCCGCGTTATGACCGCTTTCAGCACTGTCAATCGTATGGGACTTAAAGGGCATAACCGCATAGGTCAAGTGAATAGGCAAGGCGTTATACCCTTCCAAAACTTCCATATTACTGCCGCAATCGTCGATGACTACGGCCAGTCTTGCCTTTATTTGCGAAGGATGACGTATACGGCCGTCTTCCCCCGTCTCACCGTCAGAAGGTGAATTCTTATCAACTTTCAGCTCCTTAGCCAAGGCTGCGGCTTTCCCCTTGGGCGGTACATATAGCTTCAAAGCCACCATGCTGACCGTATCACCGTCAACGGATTCGCATAAAGCAATGTCATACTCCGTCACAGTATCCCCGTTCTTTTTTACGTCTTCCGTCCTGTATAAAACAGCCTTACCGTCTGATTTTTCCAGTTCTTTTGTCAACTTCTCTTTATCGATTACTCCGTCAACAACAGCAGTCTGTACCGTCCATTTTATGACGCCGCCCGTCTTTTCGCGGCGTTCTTCACGTTTATCGGTAGAAACGATTTCAACACTGCACCCTTCATCTTTAACCCACTTGATAATACCGTCTTGAAGCTTTGTAGCCGCCTGTGTACAATCCAGATTTTTTCCGTCATCGGTCACTTCCGAAAGGGATGACAAGTCGGCGTCGGCTGACGTGTTGTGATGAAAATAAGCATACCCCATTGCACACAAGGCAATGAGAAGTCCTAAGAGAAAGTAAGCCTTATTCGACTTTCCCGAAGCACTACGTCTTCTTCCTTTTCTGGTCGCCATAATTCCTCCGAAAAAAAGCCGGCGTAACACTGAAAATTACGCCGGCCCTTATTATGAAATCGATTCCGGTGTCATACCGGAAGGATAATATATTTTTTGCTTACGCTCTTCAAGCATTTGTAAGACCCCGCGACTGACAACTTCCGCCCCGTCACGACGACAGAAGCGACAAGCCTGAGACATATGACCTAAGAGCTCCGTATGTTGCAACAGATCCGCTACGGCTTCTACCAGTCGATTTTGAGATTTTACCCAACGAGCACAGCCTTTTTCTTGCATATAAGAAGCATTCGCCTCTTCCTGACCGGGTATGGGACTGTAAAAAACGGAAGGCACTCCGACCGCAGCCGCTTCCGTACACGTCAAAGCGCCCGGTTTTGTTACCAATAAAGAGGCCTGTGCCATAAGAGCCGCTACCTGATTAGTATATCCGAAAATTTTTACATCATGTTTTAAATCTTTTTGCAGTTGTGACAAATCATCAAATAAATCCGCGTTATGTCCCGTCACAACGGAAAAAGAATCAATGCAGTCGAGCCTATCCAATAAAAGGAGAGAGTCTTTTATAGACCCCATTCCCAAGCCGCCGCCCATGAGTAATACATTGCGATGACCCGCTTCGGCAGCCTTCACGGACCAATGCTCTTCCGTAAAAGCCGTACGCACGGGAATCCCCGATACAAAAACCTTATGATCCGCCACCCCTTGATCCACCAATAAATCTTTTAAATGAGGGGCTGCGACGAAATACTTATCAATTTGCGGATATATCCAAAGCGAATGTATAGCAAAGTCCGTAATAACCCCAACAACGGGAACGGTCGTCTTTCTTTGTCGTTTCAATAAGGATGCCGCACCGGCAGGAAACGGATGAGTACATACGATAATGTCCGGTCTTTTTTCTTCCAAAATACGTGACATGCGACGCTTTAAGCCCCAGGCAAACAAGGTCTTTACAATCATACCTTTTTTATAACCTTGTGACGAATAATACATTAAATCATACACAAGGGGAAAAAGGTCCAGGATTTTAATATATGTCTCCTTGACCAAGTTATCGATTGACAGCACGTCGTTGGAAATAAAGTCCACGTGTTCTACATCATAATCGATGCAATTCTTGCCCATATATTCTTCTATTGCCCTGGCGGCCTGTGTATGACCAGTCCCGATAGATGCGGACATGATCAGGATTTTTTTTGTCATCGTCGTACCTCATCGACCTGCAACGATTTTTGAAAACACAATCCCGGTTATCACATATATATTACGCTATTTATTCAAAAAAATAAAGAGCCGTAATGTAATACGGCTCTTTCGAGAATATATCTCTTATTTTTTATTTACCAAGTCTTTGAGCTGCTTACCTGCTTTGAAAGCCGGTGTTTTAGATGCGGGAATCTTGATAACTTCGTTGTTGCGGGGATTACGGCCTTCGCGAGCTTTACGAGCGCGAACTTCGAACGTACCGAAACCGATAATCTGAACTTTGTCACCCTTCTTCAACGTTTCGCTAACAGCTTCAAAAACGGCTTTTACCGCTTTTTCAGCGTCTTTTTTCGTCAAATCGGATTTCTGTGCAACACTGGCAATTAATTCTGTCTTATTCATCAATAAGTCCTCCTTTAAATAGTTACATCTATAAATTACCGGCCTCCGTGGTCCTGATTGGACGAGGTTTCATCCGCTTTGGCCTCGTTCCAGAACGCATCCAACTCGTCAAGGGAGAAATCACTCCATTGACGACCCGAGTCCTTAACCCTGTCTTCTACATGAGCAAATCTCCGACGAAACTTGGTGTTGGCACGATGTAACGCACACTCCGGTTCAATATTGTAATATCTCAACAAATTGACCGCTACAAAAAGAACGTCGCCGGCTTCTTCTTCCATGTGATCGAACTGCCCTTCGACAACGGCTTCCTTAAATTCTTGAAGCTCTTCTTCAAGCTTTTTCCAGACTCCGTCAACCGTCGGCCATTCGAATCCTTTTCTTCCGGCCTTATCTTGTAACTTAAAAGATTGTAAGAGAGAAGGCATCCCCTTCGCAACGCCGTCCAGCAAGTGTTTATGCTGTTGACGACCCTCATCCTGCTTAAGTCTATCCCAGTTTATCACACTACTGTCAGATTTTTCAAGGCTTTTTTTAGAAAAAACGTGAGGATGTCGCTTAATCATCTTACTCGTCACATGGTCGACCACATCTTGTGCGGAAAAAAGCCCTTCTTCTTCCGCAATCTTGGCATGGATAACTACTTGATATAAAATATCACCGAATTCCTCACAAATACCGTCCGTATCGTTTGCGTCGATGGCATCCAGTGCTTCATATACCTCTTCGATCAAATATCGTCTCAAGCTTTTATGGGTCTGTGATTTATCCCAGGAACAACCGCCTTCACCTCGTAGTCTAGCTACGACATCGACAAGAGGCCCTATGTCGAAGGGAAGCTTATCCGCCTTATCTGCTTCCTTTCGGGGCGGTAATACAAGGCTCGTCAAGTGATCTACATAGTGGAGACGATCTAACTCAAAAAGTCGTATTTTCTCTATCCGTTCATCAGGTAGACTGATATGATGAACAACCAGGGCTTCATACTCGTCCCCGTATTGCTCGGTAAGAGCAAGCTTTACATCTGAAGCAACTCGATCATTGTAGACCTGAGTTATTACAACGGTCACGGCAGGCAAAACACTTATCCGAGATAAATCAAAGCTGTCGAGAACGAGCATGCCGTTTACGGGGTCCAAGCCGGCCTTTGTATACAAGCTTTCCAAAAAACTCATGCCCGGCAGAACCTCATAAGGTACTCCTTTCGCTTTGCACTTTTCAACCAATTCCGTTACCGTATGTTCCGCGACTGCGGGACTTCCCGGTACGGCAAAAACAACATCATCTTCTTTCAGCCGCTCCATGACATAGTCCGTCATAGTATCATATACTTCTTCAAAAGAACGTCCGTCTTCATAAAAACGATCCAGAGCTTCAAAGACAATGCCCTTTTCCTTTAAATACGAAACGGTCGGGTGTACGGCTGTTCGCAAAAGCAGGCATGTCGCTCTTTTCATAACGACTATGGAGGCCATGGTAATCAATCCCGCATCTCCCGGTCCCAAGCCGACAATTTTAAGACTATGCATAATATTCTCCTTCAACTAAGGAATATATTTACCCACAACCGGAAGTCTTCGCAAAGAACGAAGACGCACGGCACGGACAACAAATAATCCGACGGCATATACGACACCGGCAATACTGATAGATATGAGTGTCGCCGCCGAATTGCCGAAGGTCCCTGCTTTTGAAAAAAAGGAAAGGCCAGCCGTGCCGCCCATGGCTGCCGCGGCAATAAAAACACGACCGATGTAAAACCATTCAGGTCGATATGCAGCATATTTACCGGCAAAATAAATATTAAGTGCCGTTGCCAAGGCAATATCCGCATTGGTAGCCCAAGCTGCGCCGACTTCTCCTAACCAGGGAATAGCCGTTAAATACCAGCTTAAAACAATTTTAACAAGGGCGGAAATCCCCATGTTTAACAAGGGAATTCCCGTATGCCCCATACCTTGCAGAAGGCCATTCGTAATCTGCTGCAAGCCGATAAGGAACGTTGCCAAGACGCGAATAGCCGGTCCGGCAGCAGCCGTATTATACAAAAGTTCTGAAATAGGGGCCGCTAAAACAGCCAACCCCAAGCAAGCCGGAACGGTAATGATATTGGCAATACGCATAGCCGTATTAGTTCGGCTTTCCACTTCACTTAAGTTGCCGGCCGTAAAAGCTGCTGAAACGGCCGGAACCAGACTGGTCGCTAAGGACACGGTTAAAAGGGTAGGCACCTGAATTAAGCCGTTAGCCATACCGGTCAAGTATCCGTATAACGCAGTAGACTCTTGCACGGAATATCCCGCTACCTCCAGTCGCATAGGCACTATGAGCATGTCGATACCGGCTACAGCGGGCAGTAACATGTTGGCTGCCGCCACGGGAACGGCAAGGATCACGAAACGTTTAATCAAAGCCCCTGCCGTTTCTTCTTGTTTTGTCACCGTTTCGCTTATCTTGTTCGCCCTTTTATGACGATAATACAGGAAGGCAATGACGGAAAAGCCCGCCAAGGCTCCCGGAACCGCTCCGAATGCCGCCCCGGCTACAGCGGTTTCCAATCCGTACGGCAATAATACTACTGCGGCGACCAACATGACGCACACGCGTACAAACTGATCACAAATCTGTGACGCGGCTGTCGGCACCATAAGCTGTAACCCTTGGAAATAGCCGCGAAAGGCACAGGTAAGAACGGACACGGTCAAAGCCGGTGCCAAGACAATTAATGCCGAATAAGCACGTACATCACGAACCAATCCGGCGGAAATCAGACCTCCCGCCCCGACAAATAGCAACAAGCCGAATAAACAAGCCATAAAAGCCGTAAAGGCAAAAATAACCTTGAAAATCCGTTCGGCACCGGCATAATCACCCTGTGCCGCCTTCTCCGCCACCATGACGGACAAAGCAATGGGCACGCCGGCTCCGGCAATACTCAACCCGAGCATATACACGGGATAAGCAATTTGATATAAGCCGATCCCTTCGCCTCCTAATATTCGGGATAAGAGGATTCGATTGACACCGCCCAAGATTTTTACGGCAATGCCGGCTACGGTTAATGCCGCCGCACCGCGGAGAAAGACATTCTTAACCATTCATTCTCTCCTGTTTTTCATAGGCCTTCAATATATATTCGATATATGCCAACACATCATCTATACCGGTCATATCAAACCTGAAAGTCGCAGTAAGACCGGGAAGCTTTTTGCAACGTTTTCGCAACACGGGTTCAAATAGTTCCGTTCTGGGTGCCGAAACTTCATCTTTCCAACGAAATTCGAGACCTATGCCTTTTTGACTGACGGACAGAACCGAGTCCTTTTGTGCACGAATTCGTAAATGCGTAGCTTTTAATAAGTTTTGAACAGCCCGGGTCGGTTTCCCGAAGCGGTCTGTCAATTCATTCTTCAATTCCTCCAGCGCTTCTTCCGTACGTACCAATGCCAAACGTTGATACATTTCGATTTTTTGCCCGCCATGTTCAATATACGTGTCGTCAATGAAGGCGTCGACTCTGACTTCCAATGTCGTACGCACATCGACAGTCTTAGTATAGCCTTCATTGCGTAATCGATTTACGGCTTCTTCCAACATCTGTACATACATGACAAAACCCACGCCGGCGATATTACCGTGCTGTTCTCGGCCAAGCAGGTTGCCGGCTCCTCGAATTTCCAAATCACGCATAGCTATTTTAAAGCCTGAACCCAATTCGGTAAACTCTTTAACGGCTTGCAACCGCTTTTCGGCAACTTCATTCAGGATTTTATTACGTCTGTACAAAAAATAGGCATAAGCCGTACGATGACTGCGTCCCACCCGACCGCGCATTTGATATAACTGTGACAAGCCGAAACGATCGGCGTCGTAAACAATAATAGTATTGGCATTGGCAATATCCAAACCGTTTTCAACTAAACTGGAGCACAATAGAACGTCGTATTCGCCTTCATAAAAATCGAACATATTGGCTTCCAGGACGGATCCCGTCATCTGTCCGTGCGCCATACCGATAGTCACCTCGGGAACGAGGGCCTCCAATTCAACCTTCATGCGCTCCATTGTCGCTACGCGGTTATAGACGAAAAACACCTGACCGCCTCTACGCTTTTCGCGCATAATAGCATCTCTTACAATGGCTCCGTCGTATTCCGTCACATAAGTCTGAACCGGAAGCCGCTCTGTAGGCGGCGTTTCAATCAGACACATTTGTCGTAAATGAACGAGAGACATATGCAAGGTTCTGGGAATAGGTGTTGCCGATAAGGTCAGGACGTCAATCCCCGTGGCCCAAGTCTTCCATTTTTCTTTCTGTGCCACACCGAAACGTTGTTCTTCATCGACAATCAGCAATCCTGCATCTTTAAACTTTACGTTTTTATTTAAAATACTGTGCGTACCGATGAGTACGTCAATTTGTCCTGCTTCCACCTTTTGCAGAATTTCTTTTCTCTCTTTTATGGAACGGAATCGATTGAGAACATCACAAACGACACCGAAAGAGCGAAATCGTTCCGAAAAGGTCTGATAGTGTTGCTGAGCTAAGACGGTCGTCGGCACTAGAACCGCTACCTGTTTACCTCCCATAACCGCCTTAAAAGCCGCCCGCACGGCCACTTCCGTCTTGCCGAAGCCTACATCTCCGCACACCAGGCAATCCATGGGTACGGGCTTTTCCATACTCTCTTTAATAGCAGCTACAGCCTTTAACTGATCCTGCGTTTCTTCGTACGGGAAGGCTTCTTCAAACTCTTGTTGAAAAGGCGTATCCGACGGAAAAGCATAGCCGTCCGTAATTTCACGTTTAGCATACAAAGCTACTAATTTTTCCGCCAAATTATCGATAGATTTTTGAGCCTTAGCTCTCGCCTTTTTCCAGTCGGCTCCGCCCATACGACTCAGGCGAGGAGCCTCTCCCTCATTGCCGATATAACGTTGCAGGAATTGAATTTGATCCGTCGGTACATATAAGACATCATGTCCCGAATAATGAATTTCCAAATAATCCTTATGAACGCCGTCAGTTTCAATGGTCTTGATACCGACATACTTACCGATACCATGTGTATCATGAACGACATAATCGCCGGCATGTAAATCCGTAAAAGCGTTGATTTCCTGACCGTTTTCCGTATGGCGCCGCAGTCTCTTCTTCTGTGTGCCGTAAATATCTTTTTCTGCAATAACAACCGTCTTGGCATAAGGAAATTCAAAGCCGTTACGAATTTCACCGGAGCTGATAAAAATCCCCGTATCCTTGCCGGTTTCCGTTAAGGGCAAAGCATAAAACTCATTCTGCTTCAGCCACCCGTTAAGAGATGCCGCTCTCTTTTCTCCGGATATGACGAAAATAATCCGATAATCCCGTTCTCGCCAATGTCCCAGCTCATCCTTCAGGAGCGTAAATTCTTTTCTGAAGCCGGCCACCGTCTTGGACGTAATACTGACCGTTTCATCCGTTTCCAACTCGCTTACCGACTGTGCCAACAAAGACAAAACAAGCTGTACGGCCGTACGTTTTTCACCGGCTAATGAACGCCATTTTGCAGCTTCATTCTTACGCTCTATCGATTCGGAAAAACTCTTCTTTAATTCTTCTTTAATACGGTTTCCTTCATCCCAAATAATAATACCGTTGTTTCCGTAATCTAATAAGGTTGTCTTTTCATCGTCTTTATCATAAGCCAATGCAAAGGGTAATATGCGAACTGAATCTGTTTTTATCGACGACTTTTGGGTCTGTTCGTTAAAATAGCGAATATTTTCCAGCGTATCTCCGAAAAACTCCAATCGAATAGGCTCTTTTTCATTAAGCGGGTAAATATCGATAATATCGCCGCGCACAGAAAAAAGGCCGCGGCGGTCAACCAGGTCCGACCGTTCATAACCGCCGCTTACAAGGCCTGATAAAATAGATTCCCGTTCATAGTCCTCACCGACTTTAAATGATAATACGGCATCATCTATTTTTTGCGGTGCCGTCACAAATTGTCTTCAGCTGTAGCCACGACTACAGCTTGCCTTGATCCGCGCAATGCAGTCAATGCTTCCATTTGTTTTGCCGCCAATTCAAGGCTTTTAGTTGTCGTGGTAAAAACCGTATGTTGTACTAAAGGATATGTGTAGACCCGAAGCTGAGGAGAAAAATACTGAAGGTCTGTCAGCCAACCGTTTACCTGCTCCGTCGTAGGCACGACAATAACGGCGTTTTTATCCGTCTTAGCCAGTACATGAGCCGCATAAGCCGACTTTGCCGATCCGCCCAAGCCGTAAACGCCGTATATTTTACCGTTTTCATATGCGGACGAGGCTTCTTTTAAAGCCGCATCCTGTTCTAACCATTGAAATAACCGTTCCATCTTCAAACCCTCATACGGTCGGGGACCTTAGAGTGTCTAAAGTCCCCGACAGAACGTCATATAAATAAGGTTAATTATAGCACAGCCCCGAATGCCTAACAACAAAGGGGCAATTAAAAAGGCCGAGCCTAAGCTCGGCCTTGCTGTTTATTTGGCGGGAAGGTGTGGGAATCGAACCCACCTAAGAAGCTCCTAACTCCTCATGCCGGTTTTGAAGACCGGAGGGCACACCAGAACCCATCCCCCCCCAAACAACTCATTACATAGTATCATATTGACTCTACTTTGACAACAGTAGGGTATGAATTATTACCATTGTGTACCTACTTGTGCGGCCTTGGCTTTTTCATAAATACGAGCTGCCGTCACCAAATCCTGTACCCCGATACCGACACTTTTAAAAACAATAATGTCGTCTTCATGCTCCCGTCCTTTGACAATACCGTTAATGACATCGCCTACTTCGCCGGTAATGTCAGAGCGAGAAAATTCACCCGCTTTCTCGGGAATCAGGAAATCCCCGGCCTCAGCCCAAACGGCTTCTTTTGAATCTACATAGATGCTTGCCGCCTTTTTTAATAAGGTCACGTCGAGCTCAACCATATGCGGCGTGTACGAACCTACTCCACATACGACGGCACCGGCTTTTACGCAATCTCCCTTAATAACGGGCGTCGTCGACGTAGTAGCCGCAGCGATTACATCTGCACCCGTAACGGCTTTATCAGCCGAGGGGGCCCGGAAGATGCAACGAGGGGCTTTT